>OLNL01000158.1_pt1 | contig 77921 bp, 100 predicted proteins | sample 1672181 | NCBI WGS metagenome assembly OLNL01 (sample SAMEA3136656, study PRJEB25190) | human gut metagenome | biome: human gut; feature: human-associated habitat; material: faeces | place: Austria | collected 2013
ACCTTTCCAACGGCGGCAAGAGCTTCATCTGCCTGTCCTCTACCTTTATGAATAAGAAGACCGGCAAGGTCGAGAGCCGCATCCGCCCCACGCTGGAAACCGGCAGCATCGTCACCGATACCCGTGCCAATATCCACTATCTGTGCACCGAGTACGGCTGTGTGAACCTGAAGGGCCTGACCAGCTGGGAAAAGGCCGAAGCCTTGATCAGCGTTGCACACCCCGATTTCCGGGATGAACTGATCGCCGAAGCCGAAAAGCTGCACATCTGGCGCAGGAGCAACAAGCGCTAAACAATGCTGCGGGCGTTCCTGCTGCCCGCGGCAGGAATGGAGTCTACGGAAACATGATGGACAAAAAGCCACACATCAAACCCTACCTGTATGGAATGCTCGCGGGATTCGGTGCCATATCACTGAGCATCCTCTTCTTCTTCCTGATCTACCGCTTTCAGGGCTTCGGGGATGCGATCTCGAAGCTGACAGGCATCCTGATGCCGTTCATCTACGGCGCGGTCATCGCCTATCTGCTCAAGCCGGTGTGCAACTGCGTGGAGGATTTTCTCCGCCGCCTTTTGCCCGAAAAGATGGGAACTGCGGCCAACATGCTGGCGGTCACCATCTCGCTGCTGTTCGGCATCCTGGTGGTGTATGCGCTGATCATGATGATCGTGCCGCAGCTCATCACCAGCGTGACGACGCTGTACTACACGGCGCGGAACAACCTGAACGACTTCGTGGACTGGGCTTCCCATCAGGAGATCATCGCCAGCAACCAGAAGCTGCTGGATTTCATCGAGACGTCCTATGACAACCTGCAGGACACGCTGGACAACATCGTCCGGACGAAGCTGGTCCCCTCCATGCAGAGCCTCCTGAGCGGTGCAGCGCTGGGCGTGATGAGCTTCGTGACCTTCCTGAAGAACATCATCATCGGCGTCATCGTTTCGGTGTATCTGCTGGCCAGCCGGAAGAAGTTCGGCCAGCAGTGCAAGATGATCCTGTACAGCCTCATCAAGCCCCGCTGGGCGGATATCATTCTGGAAGAGATCCTCTATGCCGATAAAATGTTCGGCGGCTTCATCAACGGCAAGATCTTGGATTCTGCCATCATCGGTGTGCTGTGCTACATCGCCTGCCTCATCTTCAAGTTCCCCAGTGCGCTGCTGGTCTCGGTCATCATCGGTGTGACCAACGTCATCCCCTTCTTCGGGCCTTTCATCGGTGCCATCCCGGCCACCTTGCTCATCCTCATCCAGAACCCCATCAAGGCGCTCTGGTTCATCCTGTTCGTTCTGGTTTTGCAGCAGGTGGACGGCAACATCATCGGGCCGAAGATCCTGGGCAACACCACCGGCCTTTCCAGCTTCTGGGTGCTGTTCGCCATCCTGCTGTTCGGCGGCCTGTGGGGTTTTGTGGGCATGATCATCGGTGTGCCGCTCTTCGCAGTCATCTACGATGTGCTCAAGAAGTTCGTCTTCCACGGCCTGCGCCGCAACGAGGAGATGGAACTGGTCACGACCTACCACGACAACTTCGGCGACCCCGACGACGAATAAATCCAGCCCTCTATATCGAATGCCCCGGCCCTGTCTCCTGCGGGAGATGGGGCCATTTTATCGCGCAAAAAACCTCCCGCTTCCCGGCGCTGTTGCAGCGCTCCGGAAAGCGGGAGGTTTTGGTTCAGGACGGCTGCACTCGATGCAGACCCAGCGCTTCTGTGTGCTTACTGCTGGCCGGGCTTCCAGTCCTTATAATTCTCATAGCGGCTCTCGCGGATCTTGGTGTGGGACCAGATCTCGTCGGCCATGGGCTGCCAGTTGTCGGCGTAGGCCTTGCACTTATCGCACAGGTGGTCCACCGTCTCCGGGCTTTGGAGGTCGGTGCTGTGGGCACCAGTCTCGTGGACCATCTTCCGCAGCAGTTCGGGGTTCTCCAGCATGGGGCAGGGACGCAGGTGATTCTTGTTGAAGGGCTGGCCGTTGTGGTATGCCATGAACAGCGGGCTCTGAAGAATCTCCAGAATGCTGCTGTCGTGGATGTTGGCATTGGAATAGTGGATGAAGACGCAGGGCTCCGCATCACCGGCCGAGTTGATGTGGAAGTAGTTGCGGCCGCCCGCAATGCAGCCGCCGACGAACTCGCCGTCGTTCTGGAAGTCCATCGGGTAGAACGGGATATCGCAAGCCTCGCTGCGCAGATAGCGGATGCGGTCGATCATGTACTTGCGCTGCTCCGGGGTGGGCATCAGTTCGGGGGCTGCCTCGTTGCCGACGGGCATGTAGTGGAAATAGAAGCCGAAGTGCGCACCCTTGTCGCACAGGAAGCGCATGAAGTCATCGCTGGTGACGGCCTCGATGTTGGCGCTGGTGTAGCAGATGGAGGTACCGAACAGGATGCCGTACTGCTTGAGCAGGTCCATGGCGTGCATGACGGCGGCGTAATGGCCGCTGCCGCGGCGGGCATCGTTGGTCTCCGGGGTGCCCTCGATGGACAGCATGAAGGCGATGTTGCCCAGACGGACGACCTCCTTGCAGAAGGCATCGTCGATCAGGGTGGAGTTGGTGTAGATGGCGAACTGCACATCGTTGTGCTTCTCGGCCAGCTTCAGGATGTCGGCCTTGCGGACCAGCGGCTCACCGCCGGTGAGCATGTAGAGGTACACGCCCAGCTCCTTGCCCTGAGAGACGATCTTGTCCATATCGTCAAAGCTCAGGTTGTTCTTGTTGCCGTACTCGCCAGCCCAGCAGCCCACGCAGTGCATGTTGCAGGCGGAGGTGGGGTCGAACAGGATCAGCCAGGGGATGTTGCACTGGTACTTGACGCGGTTCTCACGGATGGTCTTGGTGCCACGGAAGAAGGCCTCGTAACCCAGGTTCAGGGCCGTGGTGCGGGCCACATTGGGGTCCAGCTGGTCCAGCATGCAGTTGATGAGCCTGGACCACTTGCTGTCCGGGTTCGAGAGGGTCTGGCGGGCATGATTGTAAGTTTCCTCGCTGAAGGAATCGCCATAGAAGGTCTTGGCGACATCCACCAACTGGGTCATGGCCTTTTCGCGGTCCTTGTTGACGTGGGACAGCACGATATCCGCCGTCTTACCCAGTGCGGCGCGCTGCATCTTATGAGTCAGAGAATCAAATGTAGTATTCATTCCAATTTCCTCCAATGCGTTGTCTGATGTGGGGAGCATCCTCCCCCACCGGGATCAGGACCCAGCGTTCAGATGATCTTATATTCTTGCAGCAGTCGGCCGAGGTCGGTCTCCTGCACCCTGTCGATGACTTTGCCGAGCGCGAACTGCTCGATCCATCGCATCTTGAGGTCGCTCAGCGGGCGTCCATCCCGCAGCTGCACGGCTGCGTTCAGCAGGTCGCGGACATCGTAGGTGCTGCCCCAGACCTCCGGTACGCCCCGGTCGATGTCCAGCAGGGTATACACCGCCTCCATGCCGGTGCGCATGGAGTATTCGGTGGTGAAGATGGTGTCACGCGGGGTCTCTGCGAACTGCCCCAGAAACGCGAAGTTCACCGCGCCCTCCGGCACCACAGCGGGCCGGTCGCCTGCTGCGCGGGGCATGAAGAAGGCCGTGATGTACGGCATCATGACGGGCACCGTGTTGGCGCTGTGCTCGGCCAGGTCTTCGATCTCCGGTTCCGGCACACCGAGGTGATACAGCCACTCCATGCAGATCTCCTTGCCGGTGCAGTCCCGCATGGGCTTCTTCACGTAGTTGCCGGGCGTGTCGCTGAACAGGCCGTAGAGCCAGCCCACGAGCTGGCCTTTGGTCTGATTCCGGAACTGCGGCTGGCGGTTGAAGGTCCAGCTCAGCAGCCAGTTGGAGTCCCGGACGGTCACGATGCCGCCGGTGACGACCCCGCCGCTGAAGGGGTCCCGCTTGCAGATGTTCTGGATGTAGGGCACGATCCGCTCGTCCAGCGTGGTCACGGTGGCGCTCATCCAGTTGGTCTGCTCCGGGTCAGAGCAGAATTTCTCCGGGTGGCCGAAGGCGGGGTCCTGCGCGGCGATCTTCTTCCACAGATCCCAGCCATTGCCGGGGTGGAGCACCGTGTCCAGCGCAGCGGGCTGGTCCTGCGCACCGATGGAGCTGTTCTCGACGCAGCCGCCGTTGGTGATGAAGACCAGATCGTTTTCGGTCAGGTCCACCCGCTCCTCGTGGTCGTCCACCAGAAGGCAGATGGTGCGGGCCTGCTTTTTGTCGTCCGCACAGTCGAACTCGATGTTCGTCACCTTCGTGTTGTAGTGGAACCGGACCCCATAGCCCTCCAGATAGCGGATCATGGGCAGGATCATCGACTCATACTGGTTGTACTTCGTGAACCGGAGCGCCCGGAGATCCGGCAGTCCGCCCACATGGTGGACGTAGCGCTTGAGGTAGAGCTTCATCTCCAATGCGCTGTGCCAGTTCTCAAAGGCGAACATCGTCCGCCAATAGAGCCAGAAATTCGAACCGAGGACTTCTGCATCGAACACGTCGGTGATCCGCTTGTCGTACAGCTGCTCGTCCGGGGTGAAGAAGAGTTTCAGGATCTCCATGCAGCCCCTGTCCGACAGGCCGAACCGGCCATCGGTGTGGGCATCCCGGCCCTGTTGTTCGGTCGCACGGCAGAGTGAGACGTTCGGGTCTTTTTTGTTCAGCCAGTAGTACTCATCCAGCACACTGACGCCCTCGGTCTCGATCGACGGAATGGAGCGGAACAGGTCCCACATGACCTCGAAATGATCGTCCATCTCGCGCCCGCCCCGCATCACGTAGCCGATGCCGGGGTATTGATAACCATCGCATGCGCCGCCGGGGATGGCCCCTTTTTCAAAGAGGTGGACATGTTCGCCCTTCATCTGACCATCCCGCACCAGATAGCAGGCCGCTGTGAGGGCAGCCAGCCCGGTGCCGACGAGGTAGGCCGACTTGCGGTCTACGTCCTTTGGTTTCCGCGGCCGCGCAAATGCTTCATAGTTACCACTGGAATAATACATGTTATTCCCTCCGTTTGTTGTGGTTTCTTTCGTCTTATAGTTTGCGCTGATGGTACTGTACCATGTTGTCAAAAAAGGTTCCATAAACAGAAAAAGCACCGTGATGGAAAACCCATCACAATGCTTCTTCTGTCTAAATTTTCATCAATCATCCAGTTCCGAGGGGCTGCGGTCGGTGCGGAACCGGTTCAGCGCACGCTGGAAATCGCCACGGATCAGGAGATTCAGCCGTTCCGTCATCCGGACGGGGTCCTCCTTCATATCCTTGCGGATCCATTCCAGCGCCATGCCCACCAGCGCATACTTGTAGAAATCCACGATGAACTGTACATCGTCATCCTGCACGGTGATCTCCTGCATCCCGCGTTCCATGAACTCCCGCAGCATGGGGTCCAGCAGCTTATATAAGTACTGTTCCACCTGCTCCCGGCTGATCGAGCGGTAGACGTTCATCACCAGCACCTTGTTCTCCTGCACCTGGTGCAGGAGGTCCAGAAACGCCTCCGTCCAGGTATCGAACGTGGGCTTGTTTTCCAGCGCCTTTGCGGCGTCCTCGACCATGATCCAGTCCACCAGATCGTAGATATCCTTGAAGTGGTAGTAGAACGTCATGCGGTTGACCCCGCAATCCTCCGTGATATCATTGATCGTGATCTTGTTCAGGGGTTTCTGGAGCAGCAGCTTTTTCAGCGATGCTTCCAGAGCCCTCTTTGTCGTCTGTGACACAACCTCCATCCTTTCCCAGCCGCGCCGCGCGCACTGCTGTTTGTGGTGGCCGGCCTCCCAGCCGGAGAAGTGAGAACACTTCTTTTTATAATATACCTCTTTCCGAGGACGATTTGCAAGCAAAAATTCCAAATTCAGGGTAAATTTTCTGTTACTACGGCTCCGTATTGCGAAATGTTGTGCCGTTTGTGCTCCCATTCCAGCCCATTTTCTGAAACATTCTTTTTTCAGCAGGCCCTTCCCCTCTTGATTTTCATCACCCGTCTGCTTACAATGGAGGCGGAGATGAAACAGCATCTCCCCTGCCCCAATGCGGGGGCAGGCCGGGTGGAATTCAAGAAAGAAGGTTTTTGTTATGCTCAAGACCATTGGATTTTTAGGCTGCGGCAACATGGGCGGGGCCATTGCCCGCGCGGTGTGCAAAGCAGCAGACCCGCAGAACGTGTATCTGGCCAACCGCACCGCTGCCAAGGCGGAGAAGCTGGCCGCCGAACTGGGCTGCAATACCACGATCAACGACGAGGTGGCAGGCCGGTGCGACCTCATCTTCCTCGCTGTCAAGCCGCAGATGATGGAGGCCCTGCTGACCCCGCTGAAGTTCACGCTGGCCGAGCGGCCGGGCCGGTTCGTTCTGTGCAGCATGGCGGCGGGCCTGCCCATTTCCCGCATTCAGGAGCTGGCCGGTGAGGACTACCCCGTCATCCGCATCATGCCCAACACCCCGGCTTCCGTGGGCGAAGGGATGATCCAGTATTGTTCCAGCCATGTCACCGCCGAAGAAGAGGCCGAATTCTGCAAGCTGATGGCCCCCGCCGGGCGGCTCGACCCGGTGCCGGAACCCCTGATCGACGCGGCCAGCTGCGTTTCCGGCTGCGGCCCGGCCTGGGTGTACCAGTTCATCGAGGCACTGGCCGACGGCGGCGTAGCTTGCGGCCTGCCCCGCGCCAAGGCGCAGGAATATGCCGCCCAGATGGTGCTGGGCAGCGCCAAGCTCGTTCTGGAGAGCGGCAAGCACCCCGGCGAGCTGAAGGATGCCGTGTGCAGCCCCGGCGGCAGCACCATTCAGGGCGTCCGTGTATTGGAAGAGCAGGGGTTCCGCGGTGCCGTGATGGATGCCGTCCTCGCCGCTTACGATCGGACAAAAGAGATGGGAAAGGGGTAAGGATATGCGAATCGTCGTCAAAGTCGGCACTTCCACGCTGGCGCACTCCACCGGGCGGCTGAACATCCGCCACACCGAAGATCTGGTCAAGGTACTCAGCGACCTGAAGAATGCCGGGCACGAGGTCATCCTCGTCTCCTCCGGTGCCATCGGCATGGGCGTGGGCAAGCTCTCGCTCCCCCAGCGCCCCAAAGATATGGCCACCAAGCAGGCCTGCGCCGCCGTGGGCCAGTGCGAGCTGATGTACACCTACGACCGGCTGTTCACGGCTTACAACCACAACGTGGCCCAGGTGCTGCTGACCGGTGTGGACGTTGAGGATGCCGGCCGGCGGCAGAACGTGGAAAACACCCTGAACCGCCTGCTGGATCTGGGTGCACTGCCCATCATCAACGAAAACGACACCGTGGCCACCGATGAGATCACCTCCATCGGCGACAACGACACTCTGGCCGCCATCGTCTGCCGCTGCATCCACGCCGACCTGCTGGTGCTGCTGAGCGACATCGACGGCCTGTACACCGCCAACCCCCACACCCACCCGGAGGCAAGGCTGCTCCCGCTGGTGGAGCACATCACGCCGGAGATCCTGGCGCTGGCCGACGGGGTCGGTTCGTCGCTGGGGACCGGCGGCATGTCCACCAAGCTCCGCGCCGCCCAGCTGGTGACGGAACTTGGCGCAGACATGGTCATCGCCAACGGCTCCCACCCGGAGCTGCTGTACGACATTGCCGAGGGCAGACCGGTGGGCACCCGCTTTGCAGGCCGGAAGGAGGGCTGAACCATGACAACGCAGGAAATTCTGGAAGCTGCACGCGCCGCGAAGTCTGCACTGGCGCTGGCGGATGAACAGACCCGCAAACAGGCGCTCTTGGGCATGGCAGACTGGCTGTGCCACCCCGACCAGATGCAGGCCATTCTGGCCGCCAACGCCGAGGACATGGCCGCCGCCAGAGGGCACATCTCCGACGTGATGCTCGACCGTCTGGCCCTGACGCCGGAGCGCATCGGTGCCATGGCGCGGGGCATTCTGGAAGTGGCCAGCCTGCCCGACCCGGTGGGTGCTGTGCTCAAGCGCATCGAGCGGCCCAACGGTCTGGTCATCGAAAAGACCGCCGTGCCCATGGGCGTCATCGCCATTATCTACGAGAGCCGCCCCAATGTAACCAGCGACGCCGCCGCCCTCGCCATCAAGAGCGGCAACGTCTGCGTCCTGCGCTGCGGCCGGGAGGCCTGGCGTTCGGCCCACGCCATCGTGGAGGCTCTGCGCCGCGGCCTGAAGGAAAACGGTCTGCCGGAAGCCGCTGTCTCCCTCATCGAGGACACCACCCATGCCTCCGCCAACGCGCTGATGACGGCCGTTGGTTTTGTGGACCTGCTCATCCCGCGCGGCGGGGCCGGGCTCATCCGGGCCTGTGTGGAGAATGCCAAAGTCCCCTGCATCCAGACCGGCACCGGCATCTGCCACGTCTTCGTCGATGACTCCGCCGACCAGGCTCAGGCGCTGGACATCATCGAAAACGCCAAGGCCAGCCGCCCCAGTGTCTGCAACGCCGAGGAAGTCTGCCTTGTGCATTCCGCCATTGCGGCGGAGTTTCTGCCCAAGCTGGCCCGGCGTCTTGGCCCGGCCCGCGTGGCACGGGGCCTGCACCCAGTCGAACTGCGGCTGGATGAGCGGGCGGCAGCTGTCATTGACGGCACCCCCGCCGGGCCGAAGGATTTCGATACCGAATTTCTCGACTACATTCTGGCCGTCAAGGTCGTGGACAGCGTGGAAGAAGCCATCGGCCACATTGCCGAGCACTCCACCGGCCACAGCGAGGCCATCCTGACCCGGAACGAAGCCCATGCCGCCCTCTTCACAGCAGCCGTGGACAGTGCGGCGGTGTATGTCAACTGCTCCACCCGCTTCACCGACGGCGGCGAGTTCGGCCTGGGCTGTGAAATGGGCATCTCTACCCAGAAACTCCACGCCCGCGGCCCGATGGGGCTGCAGGAGCTGTGCAGCTATAAGTACATCATCCATGGAGATGGGCAGGTGCGGTGAGGGAAATAAACCTCTCAGTCATCGCTTCGCGATGCCATTTGTACATTTGTTTTCTTCCATGGACTGTTTTTTCGTCGAAAACAGTTTTGCTCGATGGTTTGAATGTATCTTTCTTCTTTGTCGATGGTTGCATCCAAGTTTTCGCCGTTCTCCACAAAACAAAAGTCGTACTTCCGGGCAGAAAATCGTAGAAAAAGACGATTTTTCTCTTGACAAGGCCCATTTTGGCGCGGTACAACTATAGTGGAAAGTTTGGAATAAATGTTGTGGGTTGAATGTTTCAAATTTGAAATTGTACGTTCAGTGAATCCAATCCAAAAAAGTGTTCGTCCGCAACCAGACATTGAGACAAAGGAGAGTGTGAATTATGACCATCGCAATCCTTGCACATGATTCCCGCAAAGAACTCGCGCTTCAGTTCTGCACCGCGTACAGCGGCATTCTTTCCCGCAACACGGTCATCGCCACCGGCACCACCGGTCGTATGCTGAACCAGGCCACCGGCCTGCCAGTCCATTGCTACCTCTCCGGGCGGCTGGGCGGCATCCAGCAGATCACGGCGCGCGTCGCCTGCGACGAAGTCGATCTGGTGCTGTTCTTCCGCGACCCGCTCAAGACGGACAGCGGTAACTTCATCGAGCAGAACCTGCTCCGCCTGTGTGACATGCACAGTGTACCCATCGCCACCAACATTGCAACCGCCGAAGTATTGCTGCGCGGTCTGGATCAGGGCGACCTGGACTACCGCGAGGGGATGCACCCCGCTCTTGTGGAGCCGGTCGTTCCGGTTTCCCGCGCCGTGTGCTGAGGCAGACCGGCTTTTTGATTTGTGTATAGAGGGAAAAAACAGCGCCGCAGAGGGCTTCGAACCTTCTGCGGCGCTGCTTTTTTGAATTTGATTTCCGGGGAGATCCGCCTTACTCCAGACCGGCCATCTGCTTGACGGCCTTCATGGCAAAGGTCAGGGTGCGGCCCATGGCCACGCCTGCCATCAGGCAGGGGTAGTTGTTGGCAAAGAAGCTGCCGGACATATCGCCGGTGATGTACAGGCCGGGCATGGGCTTATTGTCGTTGTCCAGAGCCTGACCCTTCTCGTTGATGGCAATGCCCTGCTCGGTGGTCAGCAGAGAGGCACCCAGCCAGCAGCCATAGAACGGAGCCTTGCGGATCGCGCTCAGGCGGTATGCGGGCTTGCCGAAATCGGTATCCTCCTGGGCATCGTACAGCGCATTGTAGCGCTCGACGGTGGCGAGGAAGGTCTCCTTGGCGTCGCCGGCGAAGCCCAGCTTGTCGGCCAGCTCCTCGATGGTGTCGGCCTTGAAGAAGCAGCCTTCCGTTTCTGCATTCTCCATCTGCTTCTTGATATAGTCCTCGCCTGCGTTGCGGGTCTGTGCGGAGCAGCCGATGGTGTGGAAGCGCTTGACGTCTTCCAGAATGTTGGCGTCGCAGATCTGGGCATACACACGGCCCGGCTGGTGGGCAGCGGCATAGACGATGTCGTTGTAGGGGCAGCTTTCGTTGGCGAAGCGCTCACCGTTGCGGTTGACCTTCAGGAACGGCTGCGTGCCGGGGTTGTACTGCTTGATCTTGCCGGGGAACGCCTTGCCGCCAAACGCATTCTCACTGTCAACATAGCCTCCATCCACGCCGGGAGCCACGATGCCGCGGTCGAACAGCATGGGGGCAGCCTCCTTGTCCAGATTTGCACCGGCCCAGACGGCGGCACGGATGCCGTAGCCCTTATCGGACGGAGAGTAGGAGCAGGCGGTGGTGACGGAGGTGCCCAGCGGGTCGAGCTGCTCCATCATGTAGGGGTTGCCGGGGAAGCCGCCGCAGGCCAGCAGAACGCCCTGATTGGCGTTGTAGCGGATGAAATGGTCGTCCTCGGTGCTCTGGGCGATGATGCCGGTGATGCGGCCAGAGGAATCCTTTTCAATTTTGGCGAGGCTGGTCTTGAAGTCGATGCCGTAGCCCAGCTCCTCGATGTACTGCTGCAGGGCCTCGTTGCGCTGCAGGCCGGAAGCGGACTCGCTGGCACGGTAGTTGTGCTCCTGCACCGGGTAGAGGTAATCGGTGTTGTGCTCGGCGTTCTCGGCAGGCCATTCCGCCTCATCGCCGGAGGTGAACTCGCATTCCCAGCCGAACTTGTCTTCCAGAATGCTGCGCATAAAATCGTGCATCGCAGCAGACTCATTGATCCAGGTCCTGACGACCCGCTGGTCGCACTTGCCGGAAGCATAGCGGGAGATCTCGCTCAGCAGCTTGGCCTTGTCGGTCGCAGGGGCACCGGCAGCCTTGGCGGCAGCGGAATCAATGGCACCGTACCAGTGGCGGGTATCCTGCACGGCCGCATTCTGCTCGATGATGCGGAAGTTCAGGCCGTTGGCGGCTGCATAAGCAGCTGCGAACATGCCGCCGTTGCCGGCACCGACGATGAGGATGTCGGTGTCCACGGTCTCGGTGATGGCAGCCTCGTCGATGTCCGGCTCCTTGCCCAGCCAGTCGGTCTCGTCGCCGGTAGGCAGCTGAACGCTGGACACGGTGGCTTCGCCCTTGGCCTGTGCAAAGCAGCTCTTGGCTGCCTTCATGACGGCATCGGAGGTCACGGTAGAACCGGACACACCGTCGATCTCGGCAGAACCGGCAGCAAGCAGCTGCTCCTTGAGCTGGTCGGCTGCGGCGGCACCATAGGAAGCGGTCTCGCCGGAGGTATCGACGACCACGTTGGTGACAGCGCTGTCGGAGAAGGTCATGGTGACCTTGACAGTCGAGGAGATGCCCTCTGCCGTGCCCTCATAGGTGCCGGGGATGTAGGTGCCGGATGCGGCAGAAGCGGCGGTGGAGGAGGAGCTTGCAGAGTTGCAGGCAGCCAGAGCACCGGCCGTGACGCCGGACATGGCAGCAGCGGCAGCGATCTTCAAAAAGCCTTTGCGCGAGATCTTGTTCATTGCGGGGTTCCTTTCTTCTTTTCTTCGTGTGTTCTTCATTTGCCTTCCAATGCTTCTTCGGTCTGTGCAGTGTGTGCCTGCGCAGACTTCGTTCGATAATAATTTAACACAAAGTTTCGCCCCTGTCTTTTAAGATTTGTTAAGCATCTCCGCCATTTCTCTGCTTTGGAACGTCGATTTTGCACTTCGTTTGTCAAATAACGGTCAAATTCAGGCAAAAAAATGCGCCCACCGCTTAAGTTTCCTTAAACAATGGGCGCATTCCGCTTAACGATCCTTCAGGTTTTGGCGTGAGTCAAAGCTCCGGCTGGCCATCCGGCCGGAACACATACCCCTTCCCCCAGACATTTTTCAGGTAGATGGGCTTTGCCGGGTCCGGCTCGATCTTGCTGCGCAGATTGTGGATGTGACCCTCAAATGCCAAAATATCAATTCATCTGCGTCATTTTTCGCCATTGCATGTAGGAACCCTCACCGAGCCGCATCCATTTTTCCATCTTCTGCTCGCTTCCTTTGAAAAAGAAAAGCCCATGAAATATCTGCTCGCATTCCCCTTTCCGGAGATGCTGCAAATATCCCATGGGCTTTTCCATGCAAGGCTCAAATATCAGCCTTTGTTCTTCTCCCTGACCCGTTCAAAGGTCTTGTCTGCCTCGATGGCCGCCTCGGTGAACGAGTTGTTATACCACCAGTTCACGATGGCCGTCACGATGGTCACCCCAGCGGTCACGAGCTGGTTCACGGTCTCGTTGTCGATGGGGATCACACTGTGCCCGCCTGCGCTGAGCAGCTGGTTGGCCAGAGCCAGAGCGAGGCAGACGGTCCGGACGATGGTCGCGGTCGATACTTTTTTATCCATTTTGAAATCCTCCGTTATACGGTGTGGATGGGTAACGCCGTGGCGCGCTTGTAAAGTTCCGTGCCAGTGCCGTTCCCGCCCATCACGTGGTAAGTCTTATATAAGTATCCCAGGTTTCGCAGACCGTCCTGCGTGATGTACCCCAGCTCCATGAACCGGTAACATTCGGCGTAGATGCGGTCGTGCAGCAGCGCCAGCACCGCGTTCCAGAGGGCCTTGATCTTCGGCAGCGCAGCCAGAATGCCCGCACCGATCAGCGTACAGACCCATTGGGCCCAGTATTCCATGAGAAACTGCCACATCGGTGTCACGCCTCCTTCATCCGGGTCAGCCCGGCCCGTTTGAGGATGCCGGGGTAGTCCTTGTAGGCATGGCTGAGGTCTACGCCGTTTTTCACACCGGGCACACTCCCCTTGCTCGTGTACTGCCACATCCCGTGCTTGCGGGTGGGGCGCTTGCCGCGGTAGTCGGCGATCCACAGGTCAAAGTCAGTCAGCTCGTGCATCGCCAGCGCCGTGTCGGCGAAGTTCGTGTAGGTGTAGACCATAGCGTACAACCCCCACTTTTCGATCTGCTTTGCCTCCATTTTGATGAGCTGAGCAAGGCTTTCGGGACTCAGTGCTTTCAGGTAGGGGTCTTCCACGTCCACGGCAATGGGCATCGTAAAGTCCTTACCCTCCAATGCAACTTTCAGCTTCGCCAGCTCTTTTGTGGCATAGTCGATGGTGGTTCCCTTCGTGTAATAGTACGCCCCTACCGGCAGCCCGGCTTCCACGCAGCCCCAGTAATTTTTCTCAAATGTCGGGTCGATGTAAATGCCGCCGTATGCCGGGCTGGTCGAGACCGTCCGCAGCATCACGCCGTCCACTTTGCCACTGGCCTTGACTTTCTTCCAGTCCACATTCCCCTGCCAGCGGGAAACGTCTAAGATCTCCATTTTGAAATTCTCCTTACTCTTCTGAGTCGGCCACGGATTCCTCGCTCACAGACTCTGCCTCGCTTGCACCCTCAGTGTTACCCTCGGTCTCTGCCGCAACAGGAACCTGAGGAGCCTCAGTGACCGGTGCGGCTACCACAACTACTTCTTCCTCTTTCTGTACGGGATAGCTTTCGCCGGTGATTTCCTCGTACTCGTACTCCGTGATCCAGCCCTGTTTCACGGCATTCACGACCTGCCGCTTCTTCCACATGTGGTACTTGTAGTAGGAACGCACATCATTGAACTTCTTGCTGTGATTTGCCATTTTGAAATCCTCCTTACAGATCGGGATCAACCATCATGCTCAGATAATCCAGCTGTGCCTTCAGAGCCATCTGCTCCAGCTCCTCTGCCGGAATATCCCGCAGGATGAACCACCACTCTTCGCCCATCTTGCTGATCTGCACCAGTTCCATGTTCTCATGTTTCTCGATGATGTCACCGCCCTCGATGGTCACTTCTGTCAGATTGTCCTCGAACATCTCCTTGGTGACTTCAGTGGTACTGATGAAGTTGTTGCCGTTCAGCTTCAGCTCACTGAGGGATGTGCCATCAGCCAACGTAACCTTCCATGCCCTTTCTTCCATGTTACACTCCTTCCGAACAGCTTCACGTACAGGCTGTTCATCTTATAGATTTGGTCGCGGCTCATATACTTGTAGTTCCCGCTAAGCCAAGAACGAAAGTAGCCATCAATTTCTTCCATGGTTACAATTCCTTTGTCCAGCAGGCGCTTATAAGCCTTTAGTTTACGGCGTTCTCTTGTGATTGCTTTTGGGTGAATTCTTCGTACAACCACTCCATTTTGAAGCAACGTATATTTCACCTGAAGGTATCGATACTCGCTGGAAAGCTTGCAGATACGTGTCTTTTTCTCATTGAGAATCAGCCCATACTCTGCTGCAATTTTCTTGATACCTTCTAAAACTTCCAGAAGTACATCTTTGCTTCGATGGATGATGTGCATGTCGTCTGTATAGCGGCCGTAATGTTTCATGCCGCAGACAATTTTGCAGTAGTTGTCGATTCGGTAAGGAAATACGATACCAATATTTTGCGCCAGCTGGTTACCAATGTCGGTTCCCTTTGCCAGCATCTTTTCACCAGTCAAAAGCTCTTTCGGCACGCCCATATTCATGAATGGGTCAACCTTACCATTCATCATGGCTTGGATGTCCTCGTCTGGGAATCGGCTGACATCCATCTCAAACGTCTTGAAAATCTCATCCATCAAGTCCTCAGTGATAAGCCGAAGTTCATCACTCAGTCCACTCTTTTCGAGTAGCTCGCGAAATACTGCTTTACACGGTTCATGCTGGATGTTCGCGTAATATCCGCTGAGATCAATAAAGAGCGCATGCCCTTCATTGGTTCCTTCTTCGCTGTAATAATTACGCAGGTCATTTTCAAAGCGCCTTCGATGGAATGCCACACCCTTCCCCTTCTGGGATGCCGAATTGTCGTACTGCAGAAACTTTTGTAGATATGGAGTAAGTATCTCATCACAAATCACATGATTCACCGTCTTGTCAGCGGTCTGGATACTGGAAATGAGGCGTTCCTTGCCTCGCTCTGTCAAGCGGAACTTCATGCTGCCTTTCGGCTGATAAGTTCCATTTTGAAGTGCATCCTGTAATTTTGCTGTGATAAGAAGCTGCTCCATCTCATAAAGTTTTGAAGCGTACTTAAAACGGGAGCCTTTTATTGCTCGATCTCCCGCATCATAGAGAACGTTTGCATCGTAATAAGGATTCATTTTGCCTCATAAACTGCGCTGTAAGTTCATCGGTCGTAACCGGAGCCGTCGCAGTTATCATTCATCGGGTTGTTCTCCCGAACGGATAGCCTTTCCTTTCCCATTGCCGTGCGGGAATCCTGTCCATAATGCACGGGTGTGAAATCGGGACGAACGCCATTCTCATTCGAAGCGTTGTTGTAGTTCGCATTGCCATTGTTGTTGACATTCGCAAAGTACGCAGGCGAAACTAAACAAAGGCTACCCGATTGTAGTTATTCGGTCTTGGTTTCTGTCTGAAGGTGAGGCAGGAAACGCTTATTGTCTGACTGGCGCATTTTCTTGATGAGGGTGAATTCCCTTTCAAGTTTTAGCACAATACGTGTGTATTTGTTTTTGTCGGCAGGCAGAACTTTTGCAATATAGTTCAGCTCGTCCTGGAGCACGTTGCAGCACTCCAGCGCTTTATCCAGTTGCAGTCTGCGCTCCTCAAACTCACGCATGTTGACAGGCCAGATTGTGTTAGCTGCCCGGATGTGTGCTGATATTCCACGTGCAAGCCGCATGACTTCCTTGCGCTCTTCTTCGATAAACCACATACTGAAGTCCTGTTCGGTTGCGAGCAGCTTTTCAACCGCTTTCTCCCGCATTTCACCTTCAGGAAAACAGACAGTCACCTTCTCCAGATGCTGTTTGAGCTTCTTTTCACTGTAGCCGAAAGTCAGCATCAGCTCCGTTGTGATTTCAGAGCGAAGGTTATAGGCCAGCGATTGAGCATCCAGAGTGGTTGCCCTCCGCTTGCTTTTAGGAATATCAGACACACAGGTTCCTTCTTTCTACAAAAAAAATAATGGCGGCACAAGGCCGCCTGATGATTGATCAACCGATGGGGAAAGCGGGACGAACGCCATCCTCAAACGAAGCGTTGCCGTAGTCCGCATTGCCAGTGCTGTTGACACGCGCAAAGTACGCAGGCGAAACTACATCCCGCAGCCAGAACCACTGGCGGTTCGAGATCATATGCGGTGCAAGCTGGAACAGAGGCAGCTGGCTCTTCTCCACCGTATAGTTCGTGGGAATCGTGCTGCCGTCACTGGCAGGAGCAAAGATATGGCTGCCATAGACCATGTTCTCGTTCATCAGCTCCACATCACTATCAAACCATGCGCCGCCAGAGGGCTTACCGTTGGTCACAGCATTGGTCAGATAGACACGATGGGTCAGCACATGGTCTGCGCCAAATACTGCAATTGCCTTCTCCTTGGCCGCTGCCAGACCTTCCAGGCGCATCAGGCTGTTGATGTAACCGCCCTCCGTCGTATTGGTTGCGTTCATGTTGTGGGTGTACAGCTGGGTGTCCGGTACGATGACCACATGGTGACGATCGAAACTGGTGTCACCGCACTTCAGGTAGTAGTCAAAGGCGGCGATACGATAGTTCACGCCGCCTTTGGCCCAGTAGTCGCCCACGTACAGGTCGTCAAAGGTACCCGCCTTGATGGCTGCCAGCTGTGCCTCCGTGGGAGCAGAACCCAAGTTCTTGCCACGGAAGATGCCGTTGTGTGCTGCAGCGGCAGCAGTCAGAACAGCGCTCAGACTGGTGGCCGCTTTTTCAGTTGCCGCCTGAGCCTTCCGTGCTGCATCTGCGCTTGCCTGCGTTGCAGCGATCAGCTGCTCCCATGCAGTGCTGCCCGCATCGGGAATGTCTGCCGTTTCGGTGCCACTGTTCTCGCCAACGGCATAAGGCACATCTGCACTGGTGACAACAACACCATCACGAATGCCCTGGAAGGTTACATTACCCTCGCCAGAGATTGCGGTCACGATGGCCGGAACGTTTGCCACATTGTTGGCGAACAGAGTTGCCGGAGGCGTGATCTCCTTGTTCGGGGTGTGCCAGTAAGCGCAGATGGTCAGGTTTGCCCACTCATCATGGGGCGAGATGCGCAGAGCATAGACACTCTTGTTACCCGCATAGCCCATGTTCAGGGTACTGCTGCCATCTGCCAGCTGTGCCTGACCATTCTTAGAAAGGATCAGATTCAGTTCAGTCATTGATAAGTTACCTCCTCTTCTTCGGTCTTATCTTCGGTTTCGGTCGGCCTCGGAGAGTAAACGAACTCTCCATTTTGAAAAATGTAATTGTTGATAATATCACCTGCATCGGGAATATGATCCGTATAAGAAAGACCATCCACAACCATGGTAGCCTCATCCTTCGGATTCACTTCGCCGACGCTGGTAATCGTACCATCTTCTTTATAACCAACGGCATACAGCAATTAAAAATCACCACCTTATACCACGCCATAGATAACATAAGGAACGCAACATTTGTTATTCTTATGAAAGCTTACGCCAAGCGCACCAGATGTATAATATCCACTTATACCGAAAGTGATTCCACTTTTTTGAGCTGTAACTCTTCGGGCTCGTGTATAGTCCCATATGCGGGTGCATATTGACGTTTGGCCATTGAGTAAAACAATATGATACTGAATATCGTTACCGTTAATTTTTCCAGAATCGAACCAGCTGTCATAATATTCTTTGAAGCCAATAAGAACAGCATTATAGGTACTTAGCCGACCATCATTGCAAACTGTTGTCCCATCACTCATTCCGGACTCCGCGCTCCAGTTTGTCCAAATAGCGGTCATATTTCGGATGCCAGTAAAAACCAGTCCATTATCTGTCATGGTCACATTGCTGTCGCCACGTGGTCCAACCTGTACACTACCGGAACCATTATCCTTAATATAGTCTGTTGCAGTCTTGCCTGCATCTGTTGCATGCTTATAAGCATTGTTCGCAGCCGTGTCATCGGTGTACTTCGATGCTCTTACCCAGTCGCTTGCTACATAACTACCACTTTTACGTTCATATTGGCAACACAGAATATCTCCACTGTTTCCTTGCACCCAAAGATCACCAACCTCATACGGAGGATATGGCTGGGCGCTAAAGCAGCGAATCTTTCCATCCGCTGTAGACTGCGCACGCGAAGCGTCTGTTAAAGCCTGTTGAACCTGTTTGTCTTCGATAGTTTCCCAATAATACGTTTCTTTACTTTTCGTCCAGCGGTACCCAATGCCTGTGGATTTGTCATAGTACAAATCTCCAGTGTGAGCATTTTTCAATTCAGTCGTTGTCCATTCAGTAGCCGGATAGTTTCTTGCTGTAGGGACGCCCGGATAAAACCACGAACAAATGTTACCATCCACTTGTGTTTGCAGCGCATCCATTCGGTTTACTGCATCCAGAAGATCTTGCGCATTTTGATTTCCAATATCAAACGCACTTTCCATCTTGTACTGATACGTTCGCTTGTAGGAAGCATAATTACTGGTCATGCTTTCAAACTCCAAGCCAAACGTGTACTCCGTGTTTTCAAGACTGGCGATATGGTACACGATTTTGGAACAGAGAAAATTGGAACTGATTTCATGAGGTAAACTCACCACATGAACTTTATCGCCAAACTCGATCTTATCGGTATCGACATTGATTTGGTGAAGGTCGAATGCTCGAATGGTGATTTTAATGGCCATTTCAACAGCCTTGTCCAGCAGCCGTTGCCCGTTTGCCTTTAAGGTGTTGCGATTGGTCACGTCATCCCAGGTCACAGATCTCTGAATTTTACCAAAGAGTGCGATGCCACTGGCAGACTCCAGATAGTTCTTACCGCCATTGACAAGCTTAATGTCTACTCGGTTGCCTTTACTATCAGCCTTGCCAAGAGGAATAATTTGGGTATAAACGTTGGTTGCGTCCACATACTCACTCAAATCCAAAAGATTCTTGCCAAATTCGATAACCTGCCCGGATGCTTTCCCGATATCCTCCATAAAGTCGATATAGGAAGTACCGTTCTGTCTTCGGATATAGAGATACCGGTCATAATCACTCAGGTCCACCTCATCTTTGCCAACCTTACCCGTTGATGCACCGATAAGATTTCCAGAGATAAGGTTCCAGATATTGGTATAATCTGTGGTTTTAGGGTAAATGAGTACATCCGTAAAAGCTCCACTCACTATTCCCAGCTTGATGGTTCGTTCTTCCGTACATTCCGAAGCATAATGCTCAATCAGCTTCTTGAAATATTCCCCCATTTTGATTCCTTTTTTCGAGTAATCATGGGGTTCATACTGGATATCATTCAGAAAAGCCAGTTCACCTTCGCAGGTAACAGCCTTTGTGTTATAGAAATCCTTCGTATCATTGAGAACGCGGCCTTTCCAGAACACTTCACCGTCATCTCGAATCGTGATAATGGTTTTCAGCTTCTTCAAGCTGGAATAGAGTGGGTTTACCTTCGGGAGATTGAACGTAAAACTACCAGCCTTATTCAGTTCCAAAGTTGCCTGCGGTTCTGTGATAGCATAACCTTCATCGAGAAGCCGAGGCGAGTAAAGCAGCTTGTCATCAGCATATACTTCAAACATTTACAGCCACCCTCCAATCGCTTGAAAACTGACAGTACCAGTCCCTGTTGCTGTGATGGTGACGGTTTCGCCCGGAATCAACATAATAATAGGGTCTACCCATGTACCTTTTCCCAGCGAAGTGGTATAACGCAGCTTCGATGTAAGATACTCAAGCGTCATGCTGCTCCCAGACGAAAGCGTGATTCCAAACTTGGGGCAGATCGGTTCACCGGTATAGCTGCTGACTGCACCAGAGAAAATCGTTACACTGTCGTTGACCGTGATATCCATGACCTTTCCGATATCAGCAAACCTATGCTTATACGGGTTCAGGCTGTAGTTGATGGTTAGCATGGTGTGCCCATTGCTTTGTTTGGGATTGTCAACCCAGCACCGGCCCTCATAAAAGTAGGCCGCATCTTCTTCCAGACTGACACGAAGTCGTTTGCCTTGAAGTGCAGCCAGCACCTTACTGTAAAGTGACATGAAGGGTTCAACATCATTTTCTACATAAAAATCCCAGCTTCCTTCTCGCATATTAAATACCGGGTAGCCGGTCAATGCCTGTGCAGCATCAATCACGCCACTGCCGCCCGGCAAGTCGATATCATGCGTTTTTTCGGTCGGAGGTACAACAATAGGCCGTTCTGCAGGCGTGAGGTGCCAATCAGACCACGTGTTGTACTGTCCGAAGTTCACAGAAAACTCGCGTTCCAATCAGATCACCCCTCTTTCCGCCAGAACATTTCGACTTCCCATTGTAGAATCAATCTTCGGTGTCAGCTCACCAACCGTCTTTCCGCTGTCCAGCACGAGCTTCATCTTGCTGATGGCATCGGCCATTTTGTCAACACGATTTCCAAGCTCTCCGATTGCAGTTACAACATCGCGGTTGTCATTGCTCATCTTGACTGGGATTCCATTTTGATTTTTATAGCCACTGATCGACTGTGCAAGTTCACTGCTCCGGTAAACACGCTCTGCCGCTTCAGCAGAAGGCGTATATGCCTGCGTAGCCGCCCAGCTGGTCGGAGTTGCATAGTCGGAAAGGTTCAGCACCGGAGTAAAAATCGGTTCTACACTTCCCTGCCCAGTAGCAACATCGTAGAGCATCCGGGCTGCATTCGTAGCGATATCAAGCGTGGAGTTGGCGATATCATCCATAGAACGATTCACGCCGTCCTCGGTGCTTGTAATGCCATTTGCAAAGCCCTGCCCCATGTAAGCGCCCAGTTCTGCCATGACAGTCGAGGGAGAATGGATTCCGAAAATGTTCTTAAAGCCATCTACGATCCAGCTGCCCAAGCCTTTAATGCCGTTCCAGATACCAGAGGCCACACTGCTCACACCATCCCAAAGGCCCTGACCGATGTTCTTACCAACATTCCAAATTTTCTTAAAGACATTACCGATGCCTTCTACCAAATTGGATACGAAGTTTCCGATGCCCTCAGAAATATTCTGGAACAGGTTCGAGATCCATTCGCCAAAATTAGCAAACCACTCTTTCACTTTATCCCAGTTTTTAATAAGAGCATAGGCAGCCACGCCGATGGCAGCAATCGCCAGTACAATCAGGCCAAGCTCAGGAACCGTAACACCAATCACGCCTGCAATTGTGGTCAGAACACCCATAACAGTTTCGCCAATGCCCGCTATCGCACCGCCTTCACCGAACAAGCCTAAAACAGCCTTACCGATGCCTGCCAGCAAACCACCATCCTCGAAAAGTTTTCCGATGAAGATAGCGATTTTCGGCATATAGGTCGTAAAGCCATTCTTGACCGTATCCATCAGGGTCTTTCCGAAATCAGACCCAAGGAAATTCAGTAATGCACTAATGGTCGAACTGATGGCGGTGCCGTAGTCACCATTCATGGCAGCTACAACAGCAGACATCGAAGCCGTAATAGTTTCCGCCGCTCCGTCACGCATATACAGGCCAATGAAGTTTGAAAGTTTCTGTGCAATTTCTGGATACGACTCCTGCACTTTGCCCCATGCCTTGTTGAATCCGTTTGAGATGGTCTTCCAGTTATCTGCAATGGCGACACCAAGCTGCATGGTCACTTTCTTCGCATCATCGCTCATATCGAGTGCATCCGCAAAGGCTTCTGCATAGCCGATAAAGCTATACCGCTCGTTCTGCAATTCATGGAGAGCCGCCAGGCCATCATCTGTATTCTGCGTTCCTGCCTGCACGTACTCGTTGTACTTATCGTAAGCATTCGTGGTGCGCTTCAGCTGATAGGACATATTTCGCAGCGCAGCACCCATGTTGATAGTAGAGGTGACAACGCCATAATCGCCATCTTCAAACAGTTTCAGAAGAATGCTCTGCTGGTTGGAATATGTCTTCATCTCCAAAGCATAGCGGTTATTCTGTGCAGTAAACACATCAAGTTCAGCATTGTTCAGGTCGTTGACCAACTGCTGATACTCGATTCGCTTCTTCAGATATCGCGCGTATGCTTCCTGCGTTTTCTGGCTTTGCTCACCAAACTCTTCCTTGGTCTTGGTGTACTCTTCCTCGGCAGTCGTCAAAGCTTTCGCCTGAATCCCAATTTTCTTGTTAATCAGCTCGATTTGCTTATTCGACTTTTCGGCAACGGTAGCAGTTTTCTCATACTTGCTGCTCCAGAAGCTATACTCATTTTCCGCTGCGCTACTCTCGCTATCATAGCGATCAAAGACATCGGAATAGGCGCTCTCGTAGCGGTTCCGCTTCAGCTCTTCCAGATTGGCCTGCTCATCCAGCAACGTATTGTACGCCTCGCGGGTCTTGGTGTCGTTTTCGCCAAGGGTACCCACGAGCTTATCATACTGTTCCTGTGCAGTCCGAACACGGTTCGTCTGGATCTCGATTTGATGCCCAAGGTACTCACTCTTCTTCGTAGCAAGCTCTTCAGCAGTCGCAGCATCGCCTTCACGAGCCTCCCACAGAGTATATTCCTTCTCTGCACGAGTGCTATCTGCCGAATAGCGGTCTAGTTTATCCGAATAAAGATCATCGTACTGGTTCCGCCTCAGTTCTTCCAACGACTTCTGCTCGTCCAACAGCGTGTTATAGGCTTCTCTTGTTTTGTCATTATTCTTACCAACTTTCTTGAGAAGCGTATCATACTGTTCCTGCGCGATTTTCACACGGCTCGTCTGCAAAGAGATTTGTTTTCCAACATACTCTGACCGCTTAAGAGCCATCTGCTCACTGGTTGCCACACCACCCTCACGGGCCTCCCACAGGGAATACTCCTTGTCAGCTGCTTCCAACAGATACTTGTTGGATTTGAGCTTCTTACTATAGTTTTCAGCAATCTGCTCGGCCAGTGTCTTCCCGGTTTTCTTTGACTTCGTAGTGCTTCCGGTGGTCGTGGGATTCGTTGTAGTCGTGGAACCAGAACCACCTAGTGTTTTCAGAATATCTTCTGCGGTCGTAGTTGTACCGCTAAAGACATTGTTCAGTGCGCTGACGATTTCACCGGCCTTGCTGGTTGCCTCGGTTTTAGTCGTGTCCAGACCACCCAGAAGGGTTGTCTGAATACCATTATTTAAGGTGGTTATACCATTTTGAAGTTGATCTGTGCTAGTAAAGCCGTTTGCCAAACCTGCAACGATATTTCCCGCATCGTCATAAGCTAAATCACTTGGGCTATGGATACCCCAGTAATCACGGAATTGCCCGTTGATGACCGAAGAAATATTGCTGCAGGCTGCCGTGATAGCAGACATGCCAGCAGAACCTTCAATGCCCTGCGCAAGGCCCATGTCCAGCCAGTAGCCGTTTTCCTCCATCATAGTGCTGGGGGAATTGATGCCAGCTGTGTCTTTCGTGGCATCGTCTACGGTCTTAGCGAGGTTCACACCGCTTTCCTTGATGGCTTTCCGGCTATTATCCATGCCTTCAGCCAGCTTATCGCCAACAGATTTGCCATACTCGGTAGCATCCCGTTCGTCTGCTGCTTTATTGGCTGCTCCAAACAGTCCGTCCTGCAAACTTCCTTCCTTGAACCAATTTGCAGGGTTAAATTTCTCGCCAATAAAGCTCGTAATATTCGCCCACAAACTGCTCAGAGCGCCCTTAATACCGCCTCCTTCGCCGCCACCGCCATCCCAAGCCCATGCAATCAGGTCGATAATGGTCTGGATTGCTACAGTGCCCAGCGTAAATAAGGCCTGTCCGATGGGCTCACTGCACTGCACGATAACATTGCAGACAGTCACAATAAGCTGAGCCAGTGCGTTACCAATGCTTGGTGCTGCCTGGGCGATACCATCACAGACCGCCGAAATAATGGTCGCAATGGAGCTTGCAATGCTTCCCGCAATCGTAGCCAGTCCCTGGAAAATACCTGCCACAAACTCAACCAAGAGCCATGCCATTGCCTTGATGTTGGCCAGGAACACCTGAAAGCTCAGACCGTTCAAGGCACTCAAGCTCTCGCCCAACCGTCCAAAGAAGTCCGCGGCGTTTACAAGCGCCAGCATCGCGCCAATACTAACTGCCAGAGCGCTGATTGCGAGAGAAAGGCCAATAACAACAGGTGCTACTGGTGCAAGTAACATTGCCGCAGCTCCAACAACACCGAATGCACCGGCAATTGCCAGCAGTCCCGTGCCGATTTGCGCAAGGCTCAGGTTACCAAGTCCTGTCAAAGCCGGAACCAGAAGGTTGATTGCCACGGTCATAGTAGTTAGCGAAGCCGCTGAACCGAGGGTGCCTTTGGTCAAATTCAGAGCAAGGACGAATTCTGCAAGAGCGCCACCAATTGCAATGAGACTCTTTTTTATGCCCTCTCCGTCCAAACCAGAAATGGATTTCATGGCTTTGCTGAGAACGACCATGCTGCTGGAAAGAATGAGCACGGAAGTCGAGCTGGCAAGCATTTTCTTTGAAAAACCTGCAACAATTCCAAATGCTGCAAACTCACCCAACGCGACACCGACTGCAATCAATCCATTTTGAATCTCGTTCAGATTCATGCTGCCAAACTTCGCAACCGCAGACTGAAGAATGTTCAAAGCAGTTGCCAGCAGAATAAGCCCAGTTCCCTTCAGAACGCCGAGTTTGTCAAACTTGGACACTGCCAGAAAAGCGCCAAGTTCAACGCAAAGGATGCCAATTCCTGCAAGACCAACCTTCATCTGTTCCCAGCTCAGTCCGCTCATAGCATTTACAGCACTCGCCATGATGCGAATAGCTGCTGCAAAGGCAATCATGCCGGTAGCGCCCTTCATGAATTTGCCGCCAGTTTTAGAAAGTACGGCCGAAACAGCAGTCAGCCCACCCATGATAGAGCCAAGGGCAACGATGCTCGAAACCAGCTTTCCGCTGTCGATAGATGCCAGTTTTGCAGCAGCACCTGCCAGAATGAGGGCACTCGATGCCATGGCAACCATTGCCACAGACATTGCGCCAAGCTTAGCGCTTTTTGTTTTTCCGCCAAATTTATCGAGCAACAAAAATGCACCGACAAGTTCGCCAATTATTGCAGTAAGTGCACCAATCCCTCCAGCTAGTCGCTCCGGCTTGATCACGGATAGCACCGTCAAAGATGCCGCCATAATGGCAACAGCCTTTGCAATTGTCATCATTGTTTCGGCTTTCTTGGACTGCTTCCACGCATCGATTGCCTCGCCAAGGGAGTTGAGCACATCTTTAATAGCATTAACAGTGTTTTTGATGCTTCCAATAACGTCACCTGCGCTGGAAGTAAGCTCTTGCGCTCCTTTCAAGAAACCCTTAACTCCTGCAAGAATGCCCGCAACTAAGCCGCTGTTGATGACATTTGCAAGCTTCTCGGTGTCAAGACTATTAGAGGCTTCTTTTGCACTTGCGCCAAACTCCTTGAAGATTTTATCCGCTGAAGAGCCAAATGTGTAAAGCCCTGGTGCGATAAAGTTGATGAAAGACATGAACCACTCGCCAAGGGTCTTTAACGGATCGAACACGACAGAGACGCTATTCGACACATTGGTCAATACCCCTGCAAAGGCCTGCATTCCTTCGGACACTTTCCCAATAATCCAGTGGATACCATCGAGAACGGTCTTAAATACGGTAGAATTGTTGACTGCATCGGCCATTTTGACCAAGCAATCACCCAAAACCGCCGTAATGCTTAAAAAGCCGCCAGCAAGTGGAGATGCAGCATTGAATACCTCTCCCAGAACCTTGCCAACGGCTAAAAATGCATTTCTTCCAACGTTCAGCACAGCAAAAACGCCACTGAATGTCCGCTCGATTTTGTCTGCGGTTTCATCGCTGATGCTGAGCTTTGCAGTAAAGCTGTCGATTGCCTCTGCAATGTTGTAGATCTGTTCGGCGTTGACAGGAGAAAACATCTTCTGCCATGCCTTCATCACAGGTTGAACAACTTTTTCGATAGCCTCAAAAATGTTCCAAATAGACTGGATCAAATGCTCTCGGCCAGAGAGTTCGCCAATCTTTTTTGAATACGTGTCAAGATTCAAGCTGCCGTCAGCGATTTTCTGGTTGACTTCTTCAAAACTCTTTGTCAGAGCTTTAACCTGCGTCGGGTCAAGCCCCTTTGCCATGAGTTCCTTGTCGCTCAGTTTACTCAGTGCCTGCAACTGCTGGGTCGATTCATTCAATCCATTTTGAAGCTGCTCCGCCGAAACGCCGCCCTGTTGCAAAGCCTTAGCAAAACTACCGGCATCATCAATCTGCTTTTGACTGATGGAACCGTTTGCAAGCATGACTTTTTCCAGCATCTGACTATAAAAGTCAGCACTGTCGCCCAGTGCGGTACTCAACTGCTGCCAGCCGCTATTCAGACCGCCCTCCAGCACAGTGTTACGCGCTTCGGACGACTTGTTAATCAGGTCCGAAAACACGTCGCTGAACTTTGTAAAAAGCTCCTTTGCCTCCTCAAAGTCACCAATAACAGTCTGCCATGTCTGGGTCCAACCGGACTGCAATGCCTCTGCCAAGGTGTCTTTCAGCTGACTGAAAGTTTTAACCTTCGTTGCTGCGTCATTTGCAGTCTTGCCCATCTCCATGATTTTCTTGATTTGCTCATCGGTATAGCCGATGGATTTCAAGGTTTCCTCATTGAGATCACCGGTAAATTTCTGAAGCGTCTCGGTCAGAATGGAAGACGTCAGCCATCCCTTGGATAAGGTTTCGCGGAAGGAACCTTCTTTTGCAATCATGCTGTCAATGGCGACACCATGCACACGAGCCGTTTCTTTCAGCGCATCTTGGAATACCTGGCCACCCATGCCTGCGTTGACCACAGAGTTCCAGTCCTGCAACTTCACAGTACCAGAAGCCAGTGCCTGAGAAAGCTGGTACATGGCGGTACTAGCCTGCTGGCTGGTCGAACCGGATACAGCTGCAAGGTTTGCAATACCCTTGATGGCTGCAACAGATGTATCCAAATCAACACCTGCTGCTGTAAATGTACCAATATTACGGGTCATTTCCGTAAAATTGTAGATCGTCAAGTCAGCGTAGTGGTTCAGTTCGTCCAACGCAGCATTGACCTGGTCCAACGTAGTACCTTTACTCGATGTGTTTGCCAGAATCGTCTGAACCGCATTGATCTGGGTTTCGTATTCCTGAAAGCCACTAATAATGGGGTCAAGCGACAGAGCCTTTACGAGTCGTTCTCCGGTCGCGATGGCTTTATTGGTAATGTTAGTCAATGCCGTAACGGCAATCACATTAACAGCCGAAAACTTGCTCTCGATAGACTCCAATGCTTTGGTCATTTCCGAAAAATTGACCTTCTGGGAGGCAGAGCTAATGCGCTCAAACCCTTTTTCTACGCCTTTGAACTGAAGTGATTGCTTCAGCTTTTCTAAGGTGCCCATAGTCTGTCGGGTTCCTCTCTCGAATTGCGCATTGTCAAATTGCATTTGAACAACACGCTCATCGACTTCCCTGCTCATCCTCTCTTTACCTCCTCCCATGCTCGCTGAGCGATTTTATCAAAAATCGGCTTCATCGCCGGATTGATATAGTCTGTTCCCTGTACATACCCGCCGTTTCGGGTGCCGTGTCCGTATTGCAGGATTACCGCAATGGGTACACCGTCCACAATATTCGAGTTCGACCAAGTAATGGTGATGGAGCCAGTGCCCTTGTGAATGGAATAACTCCAGCTGTTCGCAGTCGTTCCTGTATCCATCGGGGTAGCGGCTCGCAATGCTTCCACGCCTTCCTGCCCGTACTGGTTCAGGATTGCGTTCAGATTCAGGCTGCTGGCACGTTTCAGAAAGTCACTCGTTCGCTTGAAGCTTCCTTTCTGACGAAACATCACCACTTTTTGCATTTGTTTATCCTTTCGTCTTAAACTCTTTCAGACGCTTTTCGTTCAGTGCGCGCTGACGGGACATGGCTTCTTTCTTGCTCATCTTCTTCGGAGGCTTCTGTTCCTCGTTGCACACCCGAATGAGGGTAAAAAGCCTGTTGAGATGCCACTTTTCGCATTCAATAGGAATGTGAGCGGCAAACATGCGCGAATAAATAACCTCGCTCGTCAAAGGCTTTGCTTTCACCTTGATTTTCGAGCGAGGTTTGCTATTTTGCGGTATTTTGGGTTCCCATGGTTTTTGCTCTCCTGCAAACCAGGTGGCTGTCATGGGGTCATCCATATATTTGTAAACGGCATTCATGTTCGCTTCCGTCAGGCGCAGGTACACTTCAGGGGCGACCCCCTGCGTAACTGTCATGCACCGGACATAATCGACCATCTGTTCCCTTGTCATAGCATCATTGCCGAAGAAAGGGACATGCCACTTGCTTTCCCATTTAGACAGGGAAACAAGCGAGTGCTCCAGCCGGATGGCCACAGCGTTCAGCTGAATAAACTCCTGCTTTCTTGCATCCCAGTATTCCTGCTTGGGAATCGTGAGCAAAAACATTCCGCTTGCCTCCCTGTACTGTTAAATGTTAGACGTTAGGCAGTGCGATAGGCGCATTGTCTGCGATCTGAGGTGCGGTTTCAGCCTTTGCGGGCTTGGTATCACACAGACCATTGATGAAAGCGATGGCCTTGTCGGTGCTGGTGACAAGGGACATGTAAAAGTCACTATATGCCTGGGTTGCAGCAAAGTCAGCAAAGATCTCCGGGCTCTTCTCGAACTTGCGGCCGTCTTCGCTCTTCTTGCCATAGGAAACGCGCAGAACATCCTGGAATAGCTTAACCAGCTCCAGCTGGCTCTTGGCGTTCACGATTTTCTTGATGTACGCCTCCATGCCGCCCTCCTTGGAAAGCGACATGTTAAGCACTTCTGCCTCAGTCAGATTGAAGTAGAAGTCCTCGGTACGCTCGGTACCACCAAAGTCCACATAGGTCAGAGTTTCGGTAATCATTTTTCTTTCTCCTTTACAAAGATGATTCCATTTTGAATGGATCAGGTAGTCATCATCTTAATGACATCATCCGGCATGGGCAGGTACGGAGCCGTGTTGGCAGTGCCGTACAGAGCATTCAGCAGCTTCTCCATCTTGGCCTTAGGAACCTTGGTGCTGTCCAGTTCCATGTGAGCGCTGGGCTTATAGCCAGTCACCTTCACAGGAGTGGTGTCGCAGTCCCAGCTGAAGGTTTCAGCATCAGGGCTGTCGTTGATGGTGTCATGGGTACGCTCAGAGGGAGATGCGGTAGCATTCCACACCAGATGCAGAATGTAGCCCAGCTCGTCATCCTCATCGCTGCCAATGCCGGTCTGCCAGGTCAGGCCAAAGGGCTTACGCTTCTGCTGACCAATAGTCACACCGGGAGCAACCTCTGCGCTGCCATCACACTCACCGAACTCAGGCGGATAGAAGTAGGCCTCCGGAGTGAAGTTGTACTTCTCGCCTGCACGGATGCTGCCGTACTTGATGTTATCGGCCCACAGGTCGGTAGCATCAGCGCCATCCGGGCTCTCCTTGATGGAAGTGATACCGTTCCATGCCACACCATTGGGGTAAGCGCCCTTGACCTGCTTGTACAGTGCAACATTGCTCACACCCAGCTGGTACTTGCGCTCGCCGGTCTTATCCCATTCGATTTTTGCCATTTGAGTTTCCTCCTTTTTCAGAAATAGATTGTTAAAACGTCGTGATACAGGTTATCAGCCTTAAACGGCCGGTCGTAGCGACACTTAGCCATTTGCATAAGTGCTTTCGTAATTTTGGAATCCGGTCGTGAATCGATGACTGTCAGCTGATAAAAAAACCGCTGCAAATAAACTCGGTTATCGGCAGCGGCATTCTGTATTTTGGATTTTTCATAGCAGATACATGGGTAACTCATTCGCAGATTTGCCGGAGGCTGATAGTACACGTTCTCTTTACCACACGCATCTTTTACGATTTGGCGCAAAATAGCGTCAAGTTTCAGTCGGTGTTCCGCCATTGTATAGTCCTCCTAGGGTAAGTGTCAGCCGTGGATAGTCGATTTGCACTTCTGTCACTTTCCATCTAGCACCCATAATCTCTGCATATTTGATGGAGTCGAAGTGCTTATACAACGTCGGGTCGGCCAGGATGCTCAAAGTATTTGCGATGGTCAAATCATCATTTACTTTGTCGGCAGTCTGGACACGCCGGGTGTTCTTCAAAAGCTCGCCATAGCAATCATGCTCGGTCACTTTTTCTTCAAAGATGCTCGGCTCCGTTTCAACTGTCTGCACCAGACCGATTTTTCCAAACCATTTGCTCATAGCATTTCACTCCATTTTGAAGTTAGGTTTTTCTAACTTGATTTGCAAAAGAAATCAGGCCGTTGCGGAAGCCGCCCACGCCTGGGTCTTCACGGTCTCACCTGCGGTCACGGTCACAACGCCGGTGGTGCCAAAGGCAACGGGCAGCAGGTAGTTTGCACCCTCGATGATGATAAGGCGGCCCTTCTGGAATGCATCCTTGATTTCAGCCTCGGTCACGGTCTTCTTGAAAGCCGCGTCAGCATACAGCTTGTGGTCTGCAGTCTTGCCGTAGGCCATGTAGTTTGCAACATGCAGGTCATTGCCCTGCTCATAGAGCTTGTTCAGCATATCGTTTTACCTCCTTATCAGACCTTGGAAGAGTTGGCGGCGTCCATCTCGATGGCCATTGCGCCATACGGAGTGGTCATTGCACCGGAGCAGCGGGTCTCGATCAGGTAGATCAGCTGGTTATAGTCGATGTTGAAGTCATCGAACATGTTGACCTCGCCGCCCTTGTCGGCACCCACGGTGTAGTCGGCCAGATTGACCACGATACCCAGCAGGTCGCCGCCCTTGGCACCCTTGCGGCCTTCCATGCGAGGAACAGTAACGATCTCCTTCACGCGCAGCTTCCGGGCCAGAGCAGCCTCGTCAGCATACAGCGGATGGCCGATGCCGTCCTCCAGCAGCAGCATGTCAGTCAACACATCATCGGTGGTGTAGAAGGTCGGAGAGCCGGAGCCTTTGTAGTCCTTACGGGCCTTGATGATGGACTTAATGGTCGCCTTGGCCTTGGCGTCCTCGTTTGCATTGGTGCCGGGCTGAACCACGACCTTGATGGTGTAGAAGTCGTCATCGTTGAAGATGGGACGGATGTTCAGCTCGTTGATCTTGTCATCGCTGGCGTCGTCACGGCCGTCGCTGATCAGGAAAGACATGGCCAGTTCCTCGTTCAGCTTGCCGCGCTGCTCCTTCTTGACAAAGCCGATCACATCCATGGTGGACATATCGATGATGTCATCGCGATCGAAGCGCTGCTTCTTGTAAACGGTGGTCGGAGTGGTGGAACGCTTCAGCAGCTTGAACACCTGCTCCTTCTTGTAGTTTCCCTTGATGTAACCCTTGGCGCGGGCCTCGTCCTCGGTCAGGTCAGCAAACATGACCTTGACGCGGGCAAACGGCACATGATGGACGCTGTTCATAACCTTGTCAACCCAGGTCTGGTCGCGATCCACGATGCGAGGTACCGTATCCAGATTGTGGTCATCCGGGAACAGGTAGTCCATGTTCTCGATGCTGTGGGCCAGCTCATCGCCGGTAATGCCTGCATCCAGGAAAGCATCGCGCAGAGTACCATGCTTGCTGGCAGTTGCGATAATGCCGTTGATGTCGTCCAGGCTGTGCTTCAGCACAGTGTCGCTGTTGTCGTTCTCAAAGCAGTGGTGCATAGTATTGTCCTCCTCACCATCACCCTTGTCGTCGCTCTCACCGCCCTTGCCTTCATCCAGGGCAGAGCCGATGATAGCGTAAACCACGTTCTTCTGTTCCTCCGTCAGGGTATCAAATACCTCCTTGACGGTCTTCTCGTTGGCATCAGCCATTTTGCTTTCTCCTTTCTTATCCTTGTCGGTTTCGCTGGAATCATCCGAATGCTGCAACGTTTCGTCCTCCAGCGGGTTATCGTCCGGGTCCAGCCCATGCTTCAGGCTCAGACCAGAATCGGTGTAAATATAGGCCTCGGAACTGTCTGTTTCGGTGCCATCTGCGCTGTGCTTCACGACTTCGTCAATCAGAGCACCGGGGTTGCATCCGGCAATTACCAAGCTCAGTTCCTTGATCATACCGTGCATCACGGTTCGGCCTGTTTTCTGAATGCTGTTTGCATAGATGGACATTGCATCAATGTCACCGTTATCCACGCAGGCCTTGGCAGTCTGACCGCTGGATGTGTCGTTCAGCTTGACGTATGCGTACACGCCTTCCTTGCGGTTCTGCAGCAACGCATGGCCCAGAACACTTTCGGGTGCGCTATGGTCATGGTTCCATACCACCGGAACCACCTTACCATCGCAGTCCTTGAACGCATTCGGTGCAATGGTCAAGCCATCAAAGCACTTCACATTGGCTTTGGTCGCCCAACCGGAAAAGTCATAATCGAAATTGATTGCCATTTTGAATTTTTCACACTCCTTCCTGCTGATCTGCATAGTCGTAACCCTGCTCGTCAGCATAAGTTTCTTCGCCCTGCATGGGCATCCCCTCGTCAGCCGAGGCAATGTTACGGTTTGCAAGCTGGTCGGACTTCGGGTCCTTCGAGGGTTTCATGCCGATCATCTGCCTGAACTCGTTCGGGGTCATGATCTCATTGCGGGTGAACTTATCGGCCATCTCCGCAATCATGCTTACCGGTGCCAGACGGAACGGATCGCGGAAGAACATGATGCTCTGCCCCTGCGTCCGGGCAGTCTTCGTCAGGAACTTCCGCTTAAACTCATCCGCAATTGCTGACACGACAGGCTCAATGATGCGATTCATGTAGTTGTTCATCGTTTTCTCGTCCGCAGTACCATTCAGAATCTCCTGTGTCACACCCAATTGACTGTATACCATGTTCGTCAGGTATTCGATGGATTTCAGAATGTTGTTTTCGAGACTGCGATTCAACTGCACAATTCGCTCTGTTCCGTCCGTATAGGCAATACCGTACTTGGAGCCGGAAAGCTGATGTTCGATGTCAGCCCTACGCTGTTCGGCCTGTTCCCTTCGCGCCGGACTCTTGATGACATAGGGCAGCTGAATGATCATGTCCAGTTTCCCGCTGCCAGCCTGTTCGTCCACCACATCCAGCAAAGCCAGTTTTCGCACCAGCTGCTGCATAGTGGAGTTCGGAGCATTCATGACTGCGTAAAACGGATTTTCAATCAGAGCCACCATCTTCTTCGGGAAGGTGATTTCCTCCTTCTGCCCGGTCAGCTCATTGAACAATCGCACACGCACATGATTCGGGTACCACTCCACAGGTATGCCAACGCGCATGGAGTAGATTTCGTAGCTGTTGCTGTAGCGCGGGTCAAAGTTCGTTTTCTCTGGCACCACAGCAGCAACGCCCTCTTCCAGAAAGGTCATCACGATATCCTGAATCAGCCCTCGGCCGGTCTGGTCGGCATTGGCCTCTGTATTCAGGCAATAATTAAGGCCCGAATCAATAATCGAATCAAACCGATTATTTTCATCGAGCTTTACGTGGTTGATCGTAATGGATGCTGCATCCAGCGCGATGCGATTATAGATGGCGTTGATGATGGTGCGCTCACTCCCACGGGAAAAGCGCATCCGGTCAGGGCGGTAACTGTAGCCGCCCCCATAATACCTGCTTCCGGGAGGGTCCCGGTTGAGAAAGGCATTCCAGGCGTGTTTCAGCCTAGAGCCAATGTTCATCTCCATTTTGAATTTTTCCTCCAAAAAGAAAAAACGCATCAGCCGTTAAGCCAATGCGCTTGCTGAGTTCCGCCGTTTTAAGTAAACTCAAAACCTTTTTGTGTACTTCTCAAGTTTCTTTGCCATTCTTCGCTGTTCGTCATATTGCGAAGGGATATTCATTTTTGACTTCGGTGTCCAGCCATTTTCATCCATTGGCCGCCCAACTTCGCTGAGGGCACCACGTGCAGCCTTGGTTGCTTTTGCGATATATTTATTTACATGGCTCTTACCACGCGAGACTCTCTTTTCTCGCTGGTATTTGTCAATAGCATTGAGTTCGGAAAGAACACTATCCATATCTTTCTTCTTGCTATCGAGTTTTGTTTTTTCTGTCTGAAGCTTTTTGATTTGATGATTGCGAATAGCCGTAGAAACTCTTGAACTTCCGATCTTACTGGGGTGTTTTGCATAGCCTTGAAGTTCCCGAAGCTCAGCAGCATTCTGCTTTTGCTGAGCCACAATTTTATTACGGCTGCTGCTGGCATTTGCCATCTGCTTACGCCGAATCATGCCAGAAATACCACCTTGCGGACGCGCTTTGCGAACTCCCCACTTCATGCCTTTAACACCATAATGGTAAAGTTCCATGGTACCATCATTCCATTGCCACATTGTTTGCCCTCCTTAACTCAGATAATCATTCATCTTGCGTTCCATGTAAGCGGAACACTCTGAAACCGTCTTGTTGCCCACCTTGGAAACGTAACCAATGGTGTTCGCTCCAACTTCTTTTGCGATTCGCTCTGCATTGTAGCGCATATACAGCTTGTCCACGACCTTCGGATTGGTCTCCGTCACCGACTGCAGGCGGACAGAATCTGTATCAAACACGATCATCGGGCGCTTTGCATGATAGCTGGAATAATCCTTGTCGTTATAATCCAGCAACGCATTGTAGCCTTTCTTACTCAGTTCCGCATAGAAACGGCTCTGTGCCGCCACTTCCTGTGCGTTATGATTTGTCAGAGAAAGGTTTAGAGCCTTATAGATAGCCACTTTTTCAGAAGCCGTCAGCGTAGTGGGGTCTTTCTTCAACGCATTCTCAGCTTGCTTAAAAAGCACCTGCTGGGTAGGTCTGCGCATCTTCTCTTTGGAATCTGCTATGGATGCTTCAAGATTCTGCTTGAACTCTTTCTCTTTCAGCAGTCTAGCCGTGATATCACTGGCGTTCTCATCAGAAGGCACCTTCAGCTTCTTGACTGTTTCCAGTTTCAGCTGATAAACCTTCATGCTGTTAGCCTTGTCACGTAGTGCGGTAGCCGTGGCCAAATCCTCTTCGCTACCGGAAGCGTTCGCCTGCTTTTCTGCCTGTTTGGCATCATAGTTGGCTCGCGTCATCAGATTCTTTCCAAAAAGCCCCATGTACTTGTCGCTGTCCGCCTTCTTATAGGTAGCGTAGAATGCGAAGTTCTCGAAATCCTTGGAAGTCTGAATCCGAGAGAAAGTTGTGCCCTTCTTCAGGTATCCGTCAACATACTGCCGACCCGTCACCTGTGTGCGAGCAGTATTCACACAGTCTTTTACTCGCATCTCCATTGTGGATGCCATGCGCTCCATTCGGCTTGCGTTCTGACTTACACCATAATGCTTCCGTCCTGCCGGGGTATACGTGCCGTCAGCATACTGGTAACGCCTTACACCCCACTTCTGGCCTTTGATGCCGTGGTGATACAATTCCATTTTGAATTACTCACCCCTTCAGCTCCTTAATGGCCAATGCAATACCGAGAGCCGAACTCGTAATGGCCAGAACACTTCCTGCAATCTCCAAAGTATCGCCGACGGCTTCCCGACCGGAATAAACCTTTTTCGGGTTGAACATATCGTCGTACTGCTTTTCCAGCATGGCGCGATTGATTTGTTCTCGCATCTCCTGATCGGTCATCTTACTCAGATCCATCTTAGGTGTTCTGCGCGCCTGAATCCGCATGGACTTGTCATTCAGCGTTTTCAAGTTACCAGCCATCTGGTTACCAGAATCGACCACACGTTTCGTCCGCTCTCGGTCTTCTTTGACCCAGCGATTCGGGTCATTAAGACTCTCTTCGGGCAGACGGTTATCTTTTTTCTTTTTGGCATTTGCAGCCACATCGGTTGAGTAGCGACGTTTACCCGCATCAGTCAGACTGCCATCAGCATTCTGATAACGCCTCACGCCCCATTTCATACCTTTGACACCCCAGTGCCAAATCTGGTTATTATAGTACAAGCTTCATCCTCCTTCTTTATAAGTATTGCAAATATACCCCCCCCCGTGTTATACTGGGCTATCCGCTTGTTTTTATGTGTGGAGGAGGTCTGAAACTATGTCTGATTCTCAACTGCGTCCCGCAGATTTCAATTGCGAGATTTTACCTTGTGAAACCCATCCTGATTTTGATGATTCAACCCGTTTCAAAAAGGTCGAGTTTCCAGAGCAGGCAGGGCTTGCTGCCAATTCGTTATTGCAACTGATTCCTGCGCAAGCTGCGGCTGACGCTGTTTCCAATACGTATGTTCTCCGTTTTCCAAAAGGCATTCATGGCGCATTGTTGAACTTGAATCAGGGCGGTCAGTCCACAACGATGGTGGATGCCACCGGACATTTTGCAGGCACTGCTTCTCTGTATAAGGTTGATCCCGCATCAGTTGCTGCTTTTCAGATGTTCAGTGTTGCTTCCTTTGCCACCGGACAGTATTTCCTCGCAGACATCAGTTCCAAACTGACAGAAGTCAATCGAAAGTTGGATGACCTTCTGGTATTTCTTCAGGCTTCCAAACGCACGGAATTGCTGTCCGAACTCACATTTGTCAAGTATGCGCTTGCAAATTATTCGACCATCATGCTCAGTGAACCGCAGCGTATGGCTACCATCGGCAACCTGCAACGTGCAAAAATCAAAGCTGTGGCTGACATGGAGTTCTACACGGAGCAGTTGGAAGATTCTGTTGGTGCAAAAACCAACGAAAATCAGGCAAGAACCGTATTGCAAAACAAACAGGGCATTGACCTTGCTTCCCAGCTGTATGCAATCAGCACTATTATGGAAGCTTATTATGCGCAAAACTGGAACAAGTCTTACCTTGCGAATATCAAAGCCGATGCGAAACCTTTGTTTGCGCTCAGTCAGAACCGTATGATTGGTGCACTAAAAACCTTCTCTGATAAGGTCAACAAGGAAATCGAAAGCAAAAAGAAAGGTCTGCTCAAAGGAGATGTATCTGCAAGCGAGCACAAAATTCTGGAGTTGTCCGATGCATTGAATGCACAGTCGGAGTCTCCGCTTCTTGTCTTAATCAAGGATGCGCTGGACAAGCCTTCTGCACCTACGGAACTTTATCTTCGTCCGAACGGCGAGGTCTATCAAAAGGTCGTTTGATTCACTCAAATGCCTCTCGGTTCAACTTCCATGCAATGTAAGCGTCCATCATAGCAGCAACTGCATCAATCTTCTGGTCAGAACGACGCTTCAACAGCTTGCGGTTACCGTTCGTATCTTCCAAAGCAATGCAGTTGCCCATGGCAAATTGCATAAGAGCCTCATCAAAGAGTAGTTTCCGTTGTTCGCTCAGCTTCTTCAGTTCACCCAACGGTACACTCTCGGTCTTTGCGCCCTGAATGACCTTCTCTACACCAAACGGCGCATTCTCTGTACACCAGCGTTCTACAAAGTCCTTGGCATTATAAGGGTCATATCCAAAGCACCGGACATCATAGTCGTTCTGCTGAATGAAGTTATCGAGGTCATCATAGACCTGCATCATGTCCAGCACGGTACCATCGAATACCTGCAGCGTACCTTCCTGCATGAACTGGTCGTATTTCTGGCGCATGGCCTGCGGAAGTTTTGACAGCGTATAAGATGTAATGTAGTCCCTGGTTTTTACGCCAAAGAAACCGTTCGCCATCGGGAACAGGAATGTAAACGCACAGAAGTCATCACCCTGCGACAAGTCTGCGCCGAGAGCACAAGGCATCTGCCAGTAATCTCGGTGGCGATGAGGCAGGGTTTCTTCATACGGAAAGAAGTAGGTATAACCCTCCATAGGAATGTTAAAGCGCTTGGCCAGAATGTCGTTTCTGGAGCCAGGCGCTTTTTCTGCGCGTTCCACATCCAGCTGATACGTTTCGTAGCTGACAGTCTGTCCCAGATTCGGGTTTGCCTTCAGCCACATATCGGGGTTTGTAACTTCATCGATGGAATCCAACTTGTAGTACCAGATGGACACATGGGGGTTGATGTACTCCCCTTTCAGGATGTCCATTAACTCCATTTTGATTGTATCGCCACAGCCATTACGGACGGTGCCTTCTGAACTGGTAGCTACAATCAGGTAGTCCTCGTTCTTCGACGCACCCTGTTCGAGTGCACTGATGGGGTCTTCCCGAATGTCGCAGCTCAACCACTCGTCAACAGTTGCTACACGGTCCCTTCGGCCCTGCAGCTTATCAATAGTCATTGGGCGTACTTCCAACAGGCTGTTTGTCAGGAAGTTCTCGATGCCCTTCTTGGTTGATGCCAGTTTCACACGGTCTGCTTTTGCGCCGGTCGTGTTCTGTAAACTGCCCTCCGTCATAAACTTCAAAAGAGGTCCCTTCGACCGAGCCAATGCTGTACGGATCGGTGAAAGAACCTCTTCTGCTTGCTTCATGGTTGGTGCTGTGGTGCATTGCTGGGTGGTCGATACATCCACGGTCAGAAAGTAGCTCTGAATGAACGCATCGTACATGGTCTTGGCGGCACCGCGAGGAATAATAAGATACTGCTTGGTGATAAGCCGCTTCTTGATACGCTTTCGCTCGTAGTGACCACCATGTCCTCCGGGATTGGGCACATAGATACTGCGGTCTACAAAGTAGTACCAGCCGAATATCTCTTCTGCCCAGAGCTTGAAGGAATCCAGCAGTTTCAGGTCGCCACCATCGGTAAGGGTCAGCTCGTTCTCGCAGAACTTGACAAAACCCTCGACCGCCTTATCATCATAGTAGATGCCTGGGTTTGCAATCAGGTCGTCGATCCGGTTCATCTCCATGGAGACTTCTCGGCATACCGGAATTTCACCCCGAATTACGGCCTCTCGAAACCGGCCATAGTAAATCGGCGTGGCCGTGTTTGAAAGTGCCATCTTCTGGCCTCCTATTATAATAAGGTGAGCGTTTTACTCTTCCGGGTGGTCGTGCTCCACATTCAGCCGCCACTCCATTTCGGATGCGGTATTCTGCAAAGCCTCTTTGGTCACACTGCTCTGGGGTACATCGAAGCCCAGCAGCCGCACCTTGACCGCCACATAGGCTTTCACGGCTTCCACCTTCACCGGGTCAGCAATGAACTGGTCCCATGTAGCACTTTTGTCGGAAATGAAAAAGCCCTCTTTCGGACCCACGCCCATCTGGGAAAGGATCATCAGCACAGTGTTGATGTACATGATGATGTCCGGGTCGAATGCCTCATAGTCTGCAGGCAGACCTAGCAGCTTTTTTACGGAAGTGAGAATGCTGTCCATAGTCACTCCTTAATCCGGGACGCACTTGTTGTCCCACTTCTTGTAAACGTCCACATAGGTCTCGCCCTTGTCACCGTTGTGGGTGATCTCGTAGTACATCCCGTCAGATACGGTGGTGCTCACAAGCGCCTTCCAGTTCTGCAAGGTTTTGCTGAACCATACGATGAACACGTCCTCCATCGTCAGCTTCTTGCCGTCAGTCACGTCCACATGGGCGTTAAAATAGTCCGCCACCAGCTGCTTTGCACGGTTCATCATAGCTTCGTTATTCATGTCATTTCCTCCATGGGCAGGTATCGCCCGGTCTTCGTTCTGTGAATACTGGTTCGAGAATGCTGTCGTCCCCATAATGGATAGCCTTATGCGTTCGGTCGGATACGCAAATCGCATTGTTGGGGTCAAGTAAGCACTCTCGGTGCTCCAATACGTCTTCTTTTGTAATAGGGTTTATGTGGTGAATGATGATACGTGGTCGAATAAGCTTTCCGTCTCGGACAACCCAGTCCGTAATCTCATGGTCAGGAACACCAAGGTCGCATCCCATGTCTCGAACAATAATTTTGTCACGGAACATCCGCCACTCTCTGGACTGGTAAAAGTCTTGATTCAGATACCGGTCAAATCCAAATGTATCATGCCCAACAGCACCATGCAGTTGCAAATAATGGAACCGGTCTTCAAAGGTCGCATACTGGCAGAGCTCAGTATATGTTCTCTGATTCATCGCCATCTTCCACTCCGCCGTATTCACGCATTGCTTTGATAGCCTCCTTATAAAGAAGGGCGTTATCCTTGGTTGCCTGAATGGCATCTGCTTTTGCATGAAGGAGGGTGTTCTCTGCTTCCAGCTTTTTCTTTTCCAGTTCTGACTTAACTGTGGCCAGTTTCAGAAAATGGGTCGTTTCAGCCGAAGATGCCGTTCCTTCACGCAATCGCTTCTCCACCAGATCCATTGCCAGGGAAATCATCTGGTTTTCTCGTACTTCTGGGGACAATGTTGGCCGCATAGGAGCCACGTCTTCAGAAGCAGCTTTCTTTGTCCTCATTTTTGTCATCCTTCTATTCTGTTTTGATTTGGTTTGTACTAGAATCTTGCCTGTTTCCCACACTTTTCAATGGCTTTTGTAAGAGTTTATGGGAGCCGGTCGTGGTGTCTTTCTAATCATTTGAAAGGAGAAGAAAAATGAACAAACGACAAATGGAGGTTGTTTGAAGAGAGCACCCTCCCATAAGCTCTTACAAAAACCACCGAGGCACAGTCTACACCCTGAAACCTCGGCAGTAGTTAAAACCCAATTCTCAATTTTCCCTCCGGGGAAAAATCAAAGACCGACGCGATTTGGGGAGGGGGTGTATTTTTCAAGCACCCCCCTATACCCCATTTACGCTGTTTGCTCTCTAGGAGCATCGTCTTTGATATCGAGTTTGAGCTTTTTGTAGATATTGAGCGGGTCATTGGCCACAATTTGGTCAATAGCCTGCTCAATTTCATACGCATTTTCTGCATCCGTGAGCTGGTCAGAGGTGTAAGCCATCCGCATCAGCAACCCAGACGAGTTATAACCCTTGTCGGTGTCAAACCGATACCAGTCCTCAAACTGTTCGTAAGGACTATAAGGGTTATCAACAGTGGTTAAAAAGCATCGAATCATAGTTCAAAGCCTTTCTTACTTGTTAAGATTGTCATAAATCGTCGATTCAGGAACACCGCAAGCCTTTGCAATCTCTGCATAGCTATAGCCATTAGACAACATAGCTTGTGCTTTGCCCAACTTAGCAGAAGACAACGTTGTACTTGCCTTTGGCATTGCTCGTTTGATGATTTCATCCGACTTTGACGAATTCAGAATCTTCATCAACTTGGAATCAGAGATTGCGCCAGCTTGAACTGCTTCCCATTCACGATCTGTGAACGTAATCTTTGTCTTGCTGCCGCTTGCGCCAACAGAATCACGTGCACGCTGCATCTCAACAGCGGCAATCTTCTTGATTTCTTTCTTGTCTTTCTTATAGTCCAAGCCCTGAGCCTGTACTTTAGCCTTTATATTCTCGTTTGCAATAATGGTAGCACGCCTTTCTTTCGGCTTATTACCAACAACTGCATTGAGTTTAGCATTGATAGACTCAACCTCAGCTCTATATTTTTCGGCTGCATCGGGACTCTTCTTGATACCAGGCATATTTTTTGCTTCTTTTCGTGCCTGATTAGCAAGAGCCTTCAGTTCATTCGAGAAATCGGCATAAAGGTTCTCCTGGACCGTACCGGAAGACAAAGTTCGTGCATCAGGTGTCATAGAAATAAGACTTACCTCTGTCATGGCCTGCACCTTCTTGCCCGTCTTTGGGTCAATATAGGTACGACCAGACTCTTTGTAAACCTTCTCACCCGTTTCCTTATCAATATGAGGGCTTCCTCTACGCTCAGGCACACGAACGGTTTGTTTCCGTCTGGACAAAAGTGTAGACGCACCACCATATTTTTCTGTACCGTCTTCTTGCACCCGGATTTGCCATTTTTGCTTCAGCTCCTGGATGCCATTTTCACGCTCAGAGCGTTTATAATCCAGTTTGTGCTTTTCTGCATCAATAACAACCATGGAATGCTTAACAGCACGGGCGATATCGCCTTCCGGTGCACCTCGAAGAGTCATATCGGTAATAAGATTGGAAATAATGCCCATCTCTTTCTGTTTCTCTTCTTTTTTCATGAGGCGCACGCCGTTTGGATTTCCTTCAGGCACAGCATATGCGGTCTTCGGATCAAAGTCTTTCAAATCCTTCAGAGCAGGGGTGGATTTAATATCGACTTTACTGGACCTTGGGATTGCAACGACCGTGTCTCCATCAAAATCAGCGCCAGATAACCGTTCTGCAACCTTTGCATTGATACCAATCGCATCCTGCACATTACCGAGATTCCTACGACCGGACAAATTCTTGTTGTTGACCGTAACAATAGGAATTTCAAATGTTCCAGCATGAGGAAAACGAACCAATGCCAACTGAGTGCCATCAGGATATGTAGGACAGTAGCATTCTCTTTCGCCAATTTTGGACAGAGGCAAAATAACCTTTGTCGCCTGGCCTGGGAAAGAAGAAGCTTTCAGGGTCATCGAGTTACCTTCGCATGTATCAGCGAAATCCATCAACAGTTTTTTTCGAACTGTCGGATTATCATACCTCATGATCTCGTCATATTCTGCTTTACGATCAGCAACAGTGAGGTCCAACTGCTGTTTCAGTAATTTGATAGGTTGTTTGGATAAGAACTGAGACGAAAGGTTCTTTGCCATAGTGTCCCAGTCGCCTTCTTCCTTCAGTTTATTGATGGGTGACAGATGTTCTTTTCCGTCTTCTCCAATATAAGTGCTCTGGCCATTCGCCTTAATAGCTGCACCAAAAGGATTATCCGGATCATCTTTAATGGGCTTCAGGACCTTCATTTTGGGAGTACCGGACTGCTTGTTGGTGTTGAATGCAACATCATAGCCTTCAGGAATATCATCGGAATATACAGCCATCCCTTTCAAGTAGTGACTGCCATCCACCATGATACGAACCTGCGCATAATGTGATTTTCCGAGGTTCAGATCAGCAACGCCTCTACGAATCTCGATAACACCGTCCTTGTCCAGACCACCTTCATCACCATACCGGATATAGACCCGGTCAGAACTCATACTGCTGGGGCGCTGAAGCTTCTTAAAGGTTTCACCGCCATCTTCCGAATGATAGTCACCAAGGGACTGAATCTCATTCTGATGCTGATACGCATATTTTTGATCATACTCAGGCTTTGCCAGAACCGTGATGTTCGTCTGCTGGTTAATATTGGTCGGTTGACGGATACCAACACCATAACGCTGATATCCTTGCTCAGCCTCCAAAATAAATATTGCATCATCCAAATCGCCTTCCGATACGCCCAGAACAAGATTAGTGCCTTCTGATACATCAATCATGCCTTTCTTATCGACTTCTTTTTTCAATGTTTCGGCAATTTCCTGGGAGCGGGTATATTTATCGGGCTTGTCGTTCTTAAGCATAGAGCGAACGGTGGATTCAGAAAGGCCCATTTTACGACCAATTTCTGTCGGTCCAAGGCCATCTTGAGCCAATGCACGTGCACGGTCATATTTGAGTTGCTGACGCTCATGGATAGCCCTTCGTTGTGCCATACGGAACTCGCTCGGTGCCATCTTATATTCATCAGGCATAGGGTCATTGATGGCTTGAAGAATATCTTTTTCTTTCATACCGCTCTTCTTCAGTTCCTCAACGCGCGACAGAAAATCGCCTGAGTGCTGATATGGAGTTTCGCCAGATCCCCATGGATATCTTCCTGAATGACGCTTAGTGCCATAATGCTCCAGGATACTGTCTTCCGGTGCGATACCGAAGTATCCTCGAATATCTCTTTCTACCGGATTCATGCTGTTGCTCCTAACTTCAGTTCAGTAATGATTTTATTGAACTCGATGATTTTGCTAATGATAGGATCGATGTCCTCACAAGTCGGATTCACGATCCAAATATCATCGTTCTGATAGATGCGGTTTTCGATTTGAATATCGCGAGTCTTGACGCCATACTCCAAACAGAAAAGTGCATCATAAATGAAGAGCTGTTCCATGTGTGCCGGTACCAGACCAGTCTTCAAATCATGGATGCGCAAGAAGTTGTTTGCAAAATGAATCGTATCGGCTGTGCCATAGCAGTTCTCTGAATAATAAAGAACCACTTCTGGGGTCATACAAAAGCCAATTGCATCGTTGACATAGGAGTTGAGCGTCTTCTTACTCCGAGGAAGTTTTTGTCCAAGTGCAATACTCTCTGCTGCATACGCATGAAGCCGTGTTCCTCGCTCCTTCGCCTGATAGTTCATAAAGGACTCTGCAATCCTGGCTGCATCATAATTGATCCAATGATACTTACTCGCCCCCAGAAAAGCGTGCTGGCCTTGCAATCGTGAATGATCGTTCCAGTTCATCCAGTATCTCCTCCTTGTTCTCAGGATAAATAAAAGAGGCATAGCTCATCTCGTTCATCTTGGCTACGTAGTAGTCTTGATTCGGACGATGCGATGCCTTGCCTGTCTTCTTTCCTTCGAGTGCTGCCCATCTGTCTCGATATAAAACCAAGAGATCCGGAATCCCTTGAATTTCATTCGGGTCAAGATGAACGACCATGCAGCCGGGAAAGCGCTTCTTCAAGTCTTTCACCAATCCTGTTTTGAATTTGTTCTCTAGCATACAAACCTCCAAAAATAAAAGAGGAACAGCATGTTTTTACGCACACTGTTCCTCCCATAAAAGAGCAAGAAATCTACGCGGGGATATTTGGTAATATTTGTCAATCTTTTAGAAGGGTAAAAATATAAGGACTGTCACAATCGTGACAATCCTCAAACTTTCACCTTACAGATACCAAGTAAAGGGAGCCTCCTCGTACATTTCAGGAGGGCCTGCTCGCTTCTCTGCATTCGGATACATATATTCGCCATAATCGTTTTTCAGGCCAGTTTCATCATCCCAATAAGGCATGGGCCAGTCAATGTCGGAAATATCATAGACCTTACCGCAAATAGGACAACGCCACTTTTCCTGATTTCGCACCTTTCTCATCCTGATGCCATTGCATTCGCACCAGGGCTCTTTCACATGAAGTTCTGTATCGCCATTGTAATAGCAGCGCACCAAATTATTTGCGCTGTCCAACGTAGTCCACTCGTGATAGCCAAACTCATTCTCATACTGGGCCATAAACGGAATTTCACGCTTTTTCATAACTTCGCACCTCGTAACTCAATTATATAGTTTTTGTTATTCTTTTACAAGGTGAAAGTGGCGGCCCTCTTGGCCAATTCGAGCAGAAAACTCGCTGTGGCCAAAAACCCATTTTTATTTCCAACTACTATATATAAAATTTTTAATTTTTTTATTAAATTAAGAAAAAAAGTGGGTTTTTGGCCAAACGGCATATTTTTAACGCATCTACGTCAAAAGTCGTGGCCATTTTTGCAAAAATTTTTGGGCGCAAAGTGGGTTTTTGGCCATAAAATCGCCATTTTTTCACGCATTGACAACTATTGACAAGAATTCCACAAGAAAAAATGGCCAAAAATTCACACCGCGACAATCTTTGACAAATCTTGACATCAAAAAGAAAAGGCCCTGAAATTGCTCCAGAGCCTCCCCTTCTCAGCGGATAATGCCTAAATTTTCAAACATTGCCATAACGGAAATGTATGTCATGAGTGCTGCAAAGATGAGCAGCATAATGAACAGGTAGCGCCTTCTCCCAGCTTCCTCTTCCTGCCGCTTCTTCTCTTTTAGTGCCATCCGCATCATGATAATTTCCTTCAGGTCCTTAGAAAATCCCATCTAGAGCACACCCTTTCTGTCCTAAGAATATCAGTCCTTAATCATGATGTCAAGGTTGATGATGCTTACCATCCGCTTGCAATGCTCATCCTTGTAACGGAAGACCACCGCCGCCATCGTTTCCTCATACGAAATCTCAGCGACAGGCTTCTGAATGGTCGGATTGGTACCACGAATACGTACCCAAACCTTGCCATCCTTGACGCTCTTCTCGTCAATGCTATAAATCCTCATCATTGCTTATTGCATCTCCTCTCGCATCAAATATCTTGCAGAAATGTATAAAAACTGCTTCAACGGCATTGCCTGCCGAGGAGTATCGCCCAGCACATCGTAATAAAGCGGCTCATGCGTGTTCTTACGAACCACAGCATAGTCCACTGCCCGACGAAGGAGCCTGTCCATCGCAATGGCACTCGTGTGATACTTCAAGCACAACTGCCGGTTGATGTCCACAATGGTGGGAGATTCGTTGTTCTTCAGGGCACCTTTGAGAATATCAATGGCATCAATGAGAGCATCGAAGCCGCTCATCCAAACGGGCACCCCAATTTTGTCTACATATTCATAGGTGGTCATATAGCTTTCATCATCTTCTTTCGATATTTTTCGCCCAGCGCCACCACGTGAATATAAGTCATAGGCGTAAAGTGTACACCCATCTGCTCACTGATTTCACGAACAGCGCTTCTGATAGAGGTTTCGACCTTCTGTGGAGGAATACCATGCTTTCGAGCAATCATGATGTAAATATCCGTCAGACTTGCAGGCGTGAGTAAGCCAGATACCATCTGAACACCGATTTCCACAGCCTCGTCAAGGTATGTCACGACCGCACCTCCACATCCGGCAGAATATCCGTGTGGAAATAGAGCTTATAGTGGTATGGATCGGTATGAGTGCCGGTGATATCCTCAACAACATACATGGTGTACTCGTTCAGGTAAATATAATTCTTCTTATACTCGTTCGGACCGGTCTTCACCGTACACACAAGTTCGTTGTTATCATTGTTCGAAATGGACATAGCACCTTCCATTTCAAGGATAACGTTGTCCGTCCGTGCGTTATAGACCGTGATCCGGCGCTCAGCTTCAAAGTAGTTGGCCTGCTTGGAAATGTTCCGATTCACCTTATCTGCTTCGGAGCAGCTGCACAGAACCACACAGCCAACAAGCATCATCAGACATGCAACAACACAAATAATACGATTTTTCATAGTTATTTCTCCACACTTTCCTTTCCAGTCTGGTCATCCTCAGGCCAGTACGTGTAAATATCATCGAACACCACCGGGATCTTGCTCTGAAGCTCCTTCAGCAGCGGGCACATTAGTTCTCTCATCTGAGGATGGGCCGCCACAGGAGTACGCAGTTTGAAGATGTTGCGCCACTCACGGTAGTTGGCCGTCACCACAATCTCGGTCTTCAAACACAGCGGCAGCACACAACGAGCCTGTTCGGGACGCATACCATGGTCAATGAGGTCGATATAGTCACCTTCCACATCCTCACACATATCGCGGAGCAAGGCCCACTTATAATATTCTTCGCTCCGTGCATCAAATTGCTGAGTCATGCCGTCAGGAATATAAGACGGCCGAATAAAGCTCAGTTCCCCGCCAAACTTCTCCTTCGAGTAGTTGCAGTACCTGGTGCTTTCCTGCGCAAACGAAGCAATGCGGTGCCGTACCAGTTCATTGGCCACGCCACGGTCGCAGGTGAAGAGCACGCTCAACTGAGAATGCTCCAGCATAGCCTCATGACCCTGCTTCACCAGAAAGCCCACCAGCTTCTTTGCCGACTCACCGTCCGGCGTGATCTTGTCCTCGCTCTTGTAGCAGACACGGGCCACCCGCTCGATCTGCTGGAGCTCCTTGATGCCGCCTTCAGAAATATCAGTGAGGATTTCGTACTTAGGTTCAACGATTTTCATAAAATTTTTACCTCCGTAATATTGTTTGTATCGTTCAAATTCAGGTTGTTTCCCCTAACTTAACTTCACGGACTACCCGGTCAAACTCTTTGATCTTTTCGATGACGGTATTGATCTCCTCAAAAGTAGGGTTTGCGATCAGAATATCACACGGCTTGATGTCATGTTTCAAACAGAAAAGTGCATCATAAATGAGAAGTTGCTTCATATCTGACGGTTCATGCTTGGTTCTCAGAGCATGGATGCGCAGAAAGTTGTTTGTGAAGTCGATTGCATCAGCCACACCATAGCAGTTCTCGGAATAATAAAGACCCACCTCAGGTATCATGTGAAAACCAATCGCGTCATTGATATAAGCGTTGAGTGTCTTCTCGCTCTGAGGGAACTTTCGTCCAACTCTAATACTTCTCGCCGCATATGCGTGCGGGTCCTTGATACCTCCCTCAGAAATATCAATGAAGAATTTGTACTTAGGTTCAACGATTTTCACAATTAGTTCTCCTTTTATTGAACGCCTCTTCTTTTTCAGGGTCTCTCAAAATAGAGTTCCATTCTTCGACAAGCTGCTTCAGGTTTGAGTCATCAATTACGCCCTGCATGTTGTGCTCATTATATGTCATTAAGACCGTACCTGTTTTGGCTGGACCGAGTCCACAATTAGAACAGGAAATCTCATATTGGAGTTTCATAGTCGTACCACAGGTCATTGCACCTGTGGTTTTCAAATATGCTTTACAATAGCACATAGGACAACATCTCATAAGAAATCCTCCGTAATAACTTGTACGAATATATCGATTACTTCGTTCAGGAAAGCGACCACGCGATACGGCCAACTATCAAGCTTGCTATTAGGCCTGCAGTCCTTTTCCCGAATATCAGGAGATACCACCGACCTCTCATATACAGGAACCTGCACAGCGGGTGTACGAATTGCTGCATACGGAACATTATCTGCCCACAAAATTGGTTCCTCACAACATTGAACTTCTTGGGCGCAGATTTGCCGAATATCTTTTGCACTGTATGCTCCAGCTTGTGCTATTGCACTTACGGCCCTGGAAAACTGCTCAACATCATCCATCTGTCATACCTCACAGCAGAATTCCGAACAGAATGAACCAAATTATCCTCAGCGTGAACGCAATAATGATCAGCCACGCGCAGATGGCCGCTGTCGCCGCCAGCAAATGCCCAAGGAATGTACCAATCTTATCCCAAATATCATTCATCCTTATCAACCCTTTCGAGACCTGTAAAATATCCAATGCCAATATGACCACCATCGCAATGATGAATTGGGCGGAACGCCATCAGACCGGCCAGATTGTTCTTTGCATCTTCGGAATTACAGTAGGGATGCCCATCGTTAAATTCCTTCTCGCAAAATCGGCACTTGTAAGTCGGATAATAAAATGTCTTCACCCCACACACCTCCTCGCGGCATCCACCCGGCACTCCGCAGCGTTCAGCTCGAAGATAGCAGCCGTGATAAACTCCGGATCACAATTCTCAAAGTGGTTCCGGGCCACCTCAAGATCCTGCATGGTATCTTTCAGCGTGTTGACTGTCGAAATCATCGGCTCTGTCCAGAATATCTTTTTGACGAAATCAACGATTTTGCGCAGCATTTCTACGCCTCCATATCTTCATAACCTGCCGAGCCGTGAGCCAGCCCTCGACATCATAATGATCAACAAGCGCTAACCCGCACACCTCGATTAAATGAGGAAACCCGTAAGTATACCATCCGCATACAGCATCCCACAGATATGCGCCGGATTTATCTCGAACTGTAATCTGATATCCACCATCATGCGGTGCTCCAGGGCCGTAAACTTCAGGCTGGTTTTTATCGTTCTCTGGAAATCTTCTTTCCATTTCATGAGTGATGCCAGCTTTCGTAAGAAGATAATCCAGCTTCTGCATCTCGGTCATGTGATTCCAAACCCGGAGTTTCCAGGTTTTCTTAGACATGTTTCTCATTTCTGCATTTCCTTTCGTCAGCCTCCATGGTCTTTGCGATTTTATGCTGAATATAAAGCACACAGCCAGCCTGACTATCACACCCGAATGAAGCCAATAGTCCAGCAATAGCATTCAAAGAGTTCAAATCCTCTTCAGTAAATATCATTTGACCTTTACCCTTGCTTCCTCAAACTTCACAGGCTTGACCGTTCCCTCCCGCGCACACTCCGTCAGACACTCATTGCAGGGCTCGTCCGTCTCCAGCACCTTGAAGCTCTTGCACTTCGGGCAGTAGGTTGCATAATCCACTTCGCGCATCCAGTCATTCATCAGGTTTCACCTCCGAAATAAAAGTGTCCTTTCCGCAGCGAGGGCAACGTGCCAGAACCTCACCGTTATGGATTGTGCACTCCTTCAAACTGTTCCAGTTAGATGTAGGAATCCCAAAATGAGCATTACAGCCACCGCATTTAACGGCAACGAGCTTCTCATCAGGGTTTGCATACTCATCGAGGTTACCGATGTATTTATGTACCCAATGCTCATTGCAAAATGGGCATTTCAAAATTCTACTGCTTGCAGGAACTTCATCCATGTCGTACAGCCACACCTCAGGGGCAACAGGATGGCGTTTATTGCAATTGGTACATTCTACCGATATCCAAGGACGTTTTTTCTGGGTCTTCTCCTGCTTAACGGAGAACCTATCATCCAGAATATCTTTCATGGGAACAAACACCGAATGGTTGCAAAAACAACACTTTAATTCAAGTTTTTCTCCAGAAACATTCTCTCGAAATTCTACCCCATCGCAAATCTGACCATTCTCTTTAATAATCGTAGCCTCACAATTGGGGCAAAGGACTTGATAGTTCTTTTTCTTAATCTCCCCAACCTTCACCGCAAACCTATCATCCAACTCCGGATGGGTCTCCCGCTGGTTCAATGCCCACAGCAGGTTCCAGCAGGCAGCACGCAGGTGGTCTTCATCGTCCATGCCAACCATGTACTTTGCCAGATGGCGAGAAGCTGAGTCCAGCAGCGAATGCAGTGGAATACCCTTATCCACATTGTGCTCGCCGTACTTCAATGCACCCTCCTCGCAGTGCTTGCTGACCTCCATAATGCCATACCAGGGCAGAAGGTCCATCCGACCCTTCCCTGTATGCATATCACGCTTTGCACCGGTTTCAAATTCGGTGCGGTCGCCAGAGTCTTTAAGCATAAAATATCAATCCTTTCTTACTTAATGAGCTTCACATGATGCTGGTAAACCTCAACAACATCTCGTGGATGGTTTTTTTTTCCAAAGAACATTGCAATATATGGGTACTTATCTCGTCCATCGTTGCGGCAATACAATTTTGTGGGAACTTTGTAGCGAGGCAATGCTTCTTCGGTATACATGATTTTTATAAGTTGAATTTCATGATACGTCGCCTTCATCTTCTGAATAAGTTTCTTCTTGCTTTTTCGTGAGATATTTCCCATCAGCAGAACCTCCTGATTCTCCCCTGCATAACCTTGTTGGGAATATCCAGCCACCGGATTTTGCATTTGTCCTTGTAGTCAGGGCGCAGCTTCTGCAGAATCATCTTTAATGGCTGCCTCTTAATTTCTTCAAACAAGTCCATGAGACAAGCCGTTACTTTCTCAAGGCATTCTGCAATCGCATTTAAGACATCTGCTATTTTCTCACAGGTCGTCGCAGTAAGCCTTAAAGAATCATAAATATCATGCTCCATAGAATTTCCTTTCGTTGAACTGTTTCTTTTGCATCAATGCTCTGGAAATGGCCACATCGATACCGCTACGGCTCTTCAGGTGGTAGAACCAGAGATCCTTGAAAGGTGTATTCAGCCGGTCAATGCGCCCAGATGCTTGCTCCATGACCTTATAGGAGTAGTTCTGGGAATAAAATATAATGGTATCCGTCTTAATGCAGTTCCAGCCCTCAGCACCGGCGTTGTACTGCACCAGATAGACCCATTTGTCCGTATCTGGTATAGGCTGATGCTTATGCCCGTTCCACTGAGCAACCTCCATACCTGCGTCATAGGGCAGATGCAGGAGAATATCCAGCTCATAATCAAAGTTGTAAAAGATGATTACTTTCGGATGTGCTATGCAAATATCAAGCACTTCCTGTTGCCGAGTTTCATCCTCATTGACCACCCTCCGCAGGCTGGAACAGAACTCACTTGCCGTTTCGATAGGTCGCCCTTCCCATGGATTCCACCGGTTCATGCAAATATCTTTGTACTTGCGCTGGTCAAACCCAACATAGATGTTCTCATGATGTGGTATCGTCTTCCTCTCAAAGTCCATATCAACCAGAATCCGCTCCCGCAGACGTATTAGCCTGCCAGTGTTCAAATATCTGTCAATTTTGGGGTACTTTGAGAAGCGACTATAAATCACGTGCTCATTATTGAATTGGGTTCGGTTTTTATAGAACCCGTTTGCAATGAACACCGGAATATAATCTGTCCAGCAATCGCCAGGCGTGGCACTCAGAAGAATCCAGTCGTTTTCCCTCGTAATGCGTAAGAAATCCTTCACCCACGAGCCATTGCCCACAACACGCTGTTCATCGAATATGAAGAATGCGCGTTTGGCGCCAATGTACTTGCCGATGTTGTTCCAAGAATCAATTACGACTTTGTGGTTGTAAAGGTCAAGGCTCTCATCAGTAGACATAAAAAAAGGAGCGAGTTCTTCGTCCCACTCCCCTGTATCACGTTTCCGTGCTGTTGTGATAATATAAAGGTCTTCGGGCTCAACCATCGGAACGTACTCTTCTGTGTTGAGCTTTCCATCGAACATCTGGTAGTAAAATGCCAGCCCCGTTCTGCTTTTTCCGCTTCCCACCCCACCACACAGAATACAGCCCAGCCTCATTTTCTGGACTGCTTCGAGCTGGTAGTCGTAAAGCTGAACTCCCGCCATCAGAGCAATCACCTCATTTCTTCGTGAACATGAATGGCTTCAGGATAGCAATGATTCTCGTAGGCCAACAGAGCAATTGTAGCTTCCTCTTCATCTGCGCCCTCGCCAAATATTGTGTATGCAAATATCTCTTTACCCTTGTAAGTAAAGACTTTCCAACGTCGTTTTTCTTTCATTCTGATACTCCTTTGTTTTATGTGTATTTTCGGACACTTGCAGGCCATACAGGATTCGAACCTGTCATGCTCGCCCTAGCGAATGACCCATATAAAAGAGCCGCAGATTTCTCCACGGCTCTCGAAATTATTGTGATTACTGCTTCGGCTTCATGCACACAATATATCTTTTACCGTCCTCGTCCTCAAGCAGACCATAGCAGCGGCGAAACATCCTGGTGTATTTCTCGATCATCTCATCCGAAAGAGAGCCAAAGTCATCTTCGGTCAAGCCTACAATCAGAAATGTACCAACCACATAGTCGTACATCTGAGCGTCAGCGTTATAAAGCGGCCGGTTGAACTCCAAGCCCATGAGTTTGCCCTCATCGTTGCAAATAAGAGCAACTTTGTCGTCCCACGGGTAGGCTGCTTGAATCAGGCCACCAACCTCTTTCTGCAGAGATTCCAACGAGCCATCAATGTCGATGACCTCCGGTCGGCACATCGGTTTGATACGCAATACTTTCATAGTTCTTCTCCTTTATTAAAATATAAGTCTGAGCTGCTGCCTCTGAGAACGCCATTTGCGACGTGGGCACTCACCGACTGGTCCATTCAACGGAAGACTAACTCCTGCACTCAGAAATATCATTTAATAAATTTCGAGGTTTGCGAGGCGTGCGTCACGACGCTTCTGCTCGATGATGTCAGGAGCAACATAGCTGACATTCACCAGATAGGACGGGATGTTGTAGTTCTTTGCGGCGAGATTCTCGATGATGCAGCCACGATAGCCCTTGTCCTCATCGTAAATGCCAATGAAGCGATCGGCCTCGGACAGTTTCTTGATGCTCTCGCCGAGATACCAAAGAGCCATATCGGTGTTCTCAGGAGGATCATCCTCGAAATAAGTCGGGATAACCTCCAGCTCTTCGCCAAAGACAGCCTCTGCAATCTTGTGCATCTGCTCCATGGATGCTTTGATGGCGTATTCCGTGCGATTACGCATAGGAACACTGATAAACAGTTTCTTCATGCGCTCCTCCTTAGTACGGCAAATCGTTAGGCTCAGCCATCTCGCGCTGCTCATACTTAGCAGCATACGGGTCGGCATCTGCGTCCTGCTCTACGTAGAGAATATCCGCGTACAGCGTGTACTGGCCGGGGTTGTTCCGGTTCTCATACAGGTTAGCCTGCAGGTTCACATTCTTCACACGGATATAATCCAGCTGACCGATGTTCTCGGCATTGCAGGCAACCTTGCGGCCAGTGGTGGTGATCCAGAAAACCTGCGGAGGCCACTTGGAGTCCATGTTGACCGTCACCGGGACGTAGAAGGTCGGTACGAACGGCTCATCGTAGGTGTAGTTGGGGTTCGGCTTGGTCTGCTTGACGTTCAGCCCCATTTCGATGAGCTGCTGAGCCTGCTCCTCCGTAGGGATGACCACGTTCACACGCCGCCGGGACGAGCCGTAACGGTCGCGGTTCGGGTCGCCGGAGAAATTGGTGTCGAAAATAAACCGGGTATTGTCAATATTTACCTTTGCTTTCATAATAGAAACTCCTTTACTCTTTTTCTTTAGTGCATCGCCGCACTCATTTTTGCCAGCAGCCCCGTGATACTATCCTTGGTCTGCGCAGCCATCTGATTAAGTTCTTTCATTGCCTTGACATAAGCAAGAGTGTTCTCATTGGTTTCATCTGACTTGCACCACTGCTTAAAGATCTTGTGAAACCGGCTATCATTGCCCCCCATTTTCTTCACGATAGCCATAGCGAGGCCCTTTTCCTTATCGAAAATATCATTGGGCCCACACTTCACCACCGTCTTAGTGCCATCCGACCACAGTACAACCGTTGCCGGGGCGTTGAAGATGACCTTACGGATGCATACACTACACATACCGAACTTCACAATATCATTCTTCTTGGCACGCTCCGTGGACTGGCGAGAGTAGTCAATCGCCATTCCTTTGTGTATAGCCCTTGCGAGTTCATGATTGGACATAAGCATCACTGGAGGCAAATCAGTGCGCATGTTCCAATCCCAAGAATCTTTTCTCATTTATCTCACCTCATAATTTCTTGCAGTTTCGTCCTGAATATCACCCCAGGGTAAATCAGGCTTCTGCCAAGGCGGCATTCCACCATCGTCCGATACAAACCATTCCAGATCACCATACTGAGCAATAGTATCCGCCGCCTCATCAACCATCTTGTCGAAATAAGAACGGTCAATGCTATCCTCCAGATGGAGGTTATAGACCATCTCACTTTCCAACCAGCGGTAGTCTTTGGCTCCAGTGACCGAATTGTATTTCGTCTCACCATCGTCTCGAACACCCGCTTCACGCATCAGCAGCGCTCCTCCGCATCCGGGTTTGATGGGACAGAACTGACCAACACGCCCCACGAAAATATAATTGTGCTCATCTTCGGGCATAGCCTCGTTTTTATCGAGGTAGATTGCACCCTTAGATACCGACTTGGTTTCGCAAAGGTCGTCGAACACAATATCTTCGTGGGAGAAAAGCGTTTTGAACACGTACGGCACCTGAAACTGAGCACCAGTCGCAGTCCAATGACCGCCCTTCTTCTCGTTCTTTTCAGGAATATAGCCGTACTGTGCCTTTGCTGTATCTGCATCGAGATACTTTGCAATATAAACGGCGTTGTTCACAAGGCACATTTTTTCGTATGTAGCCTCATGCTCAAACGTGTATCCGTACTTTTTCGCAAAATCCATGCAGAAGTCGATGATTTCAGGCGTTGCATCCGGAATCTTGATAGAGTCCGTCTTGATGTGTGCCACCGTGAAACCGCGCTGCTGCACCTCGTCCTGTAAGGTACGCATAAATAAAGCCCCACGAAGCGCCACAATGTTGTTGGCGTTCTTGGGGTTTCTGAATGGATTATCGAAGGTTGCACTGGTTAGTCCGTATACCGAATTGATAGCGATTTTCAGAGCCTGTGCCAATGCTTTTGCCTGTGCGGGGTCATCCAAATATTTGGACAACTTACCGCCAAAGAGCTTCTTGGCCTTGTCATACTCACCATGTTTTACATAGATACGTACATCCATCAGGTCATTGAAGTTCTTGGTGTAGTCGCCAAAGTAGTTTAGAGCAACGGCCGAGTGTGGGTGCAGAGAGGCAACGTCCAGCAGGGCGATGTTGTAGTACATACCGGGTTCGGCATAGACATAACCGCCAAGGCCCAAATCAGTACCACGGAACATATTGTGCATCCGACCATCTTCACCTCTGACCCACTCATAACCAGGGAAGGCGTTGATGATATTCTTGTCGGTCAGAATATCAGGCTCGACTTCTACCACCGAATCGGACTTACCCGTAGCTAAATCTGTATAGACTAGCTGAGGATGCTTTTCCTTGCCGAAAATAATGCGCGTGGTCAGGCTGTTCGTCGTATCGTTGACGGTCATCCCGGCAATATCTGCCAGAATTTCACGTGCAACAAAGTCAGCCTTACGATCTTTGGAGTTGAACACTGCTTCGGTGGCGATAACGTCATTGTCACAATACTCCGCGACCTGTTCCCATTTCTCTTCGGGCACCGGCTGGTTCCAAGGTAAGCCAAGCTCCTGATGATGGATACCCAACTCAATCTCGAACTTTTTCAGGCTCTGTTTCTTCGACGAGAAGTCGAAAATATCCGTGTAGGACAGGTTATAGGCCTCACCAAAGAAGCCCATATGGTCATTGATAATACGGTTCGACAGTGCGTACAGCTGCTCCGTATTCCAGCCGAGCATGCAAGCCCAAAGCATGTGGTTATCGTATTTGCGGTTATTAAAACCAATCAGACGATATTGTGTCAACTTCTCAATATCCGTAGGGCTAGGATTGATCAACCGATTTACCGGCTTATCCTCTCCAGCGAACTTCCAGTTGACCAAGAAGAGATTTGGGAACACTTCACAGTCAAAAAATACGATGGGTGCTTTCTCACCGTCATCAACCTGCGATTCAGCATCTTCTTTTGACTTGAAGTGCATCTTCGCCGTGATTTTCAGACAGGCATCGGCCTGGTTCGTGCTGTTTACGGCAAAGGCCAGAATCGCATTGCGCATGTCGTCCACATTATAGGGAATCCCACTCTCATAGGCTTCGTCCATAATATGAGCGATAAAGTCAATGCTGGGTTTAGTATAGGGACTGATTTCTTTTGCGAGGGCTTTCTTAATGAGTACCCGCAGGTGCTTCTCATTTTGAATCTGCTTCACATCGACCATTGCTTTTTCTCCCTTCAACGGCAAGCCGCTGCTGATTTTGGCAACCGGAATATCATTGCACTTGGTCAGCATTCTTCTCAGCGAAGAATTTCCGGCGAACACCTTAACCTCAATATGCTCATCGTATACACGGCTCAGTTTGCTTGCGTCCCCTGTGTAAATATAATGCAAGTGGATTCCTGCACCAGATTTACTCAGTTCTGCGTAAGTAGCAGGCCACTTGGACGCTGCCTCCAGATTTCGCTCAAAGCATTTCTTGCCATCGTCGCCCGGAATGTCAAAGTCAATGACGATGTGGGTTTCAGGAACTTTGACATAGTGGAGCTTAGAAGTAAGAATATCTTTGAGCAGCGTTTTGACATTCTCCCACTTTTGCGTAGGAGTGCCATTTTCGTTCGCATACTGCGCGGGACAGTCCTTGCAAATATCATCAAAGAGAGAATGCTGTGGTTTCAGATCAATCCATGACTTGGATGGCTCCTCCTTTGAAGCTGCTTCTGCAGGTGTGGGGTCGGCAAATTCTTTGAACTTGTCTGCCTTAAATCCGCTGTAGTAGCTTCGCACTCGTTCGCCATTCACATCTTCTGCGCGTTCCTTGTAGTCCGCAAAGTAGTTCATCAGCTCTTCACGGAATGCACGCATCGAATACGGATAGACAACCTTTGCTCGCTGGTTATACTCGTCATACATCGCCCATGCTCGCTTCAGGGAAATACCGTCTTCTTTCTTGAAAATATAATACCGGTCGAGCATGAAGTTATAGAAGTCATTGGAAGCGCCAAGCATTCTTGTCGGAATGTAATCGTCATAGCGATGCTTATTCGCCTCATAGACCTCCTTGCAGTGCCATGCAATACCGCCAAGCTCAAAGTCGGTCTTGGCGTAGAGTTCAGAATATCTTTTCTGAGGGACTTTCTCACCTGTGGGCACCACATCGATCAATCGGCGAATCAAACCGGACTTCGCATCGGTGATTTTGACAGGCTTGTTTGTGGCGAGAATCAGGAAGCTCTTGAATTGATTGGCATAAGCACTGCGGAACTTCTCATTAACCATCATGGTTTCATGAGACACCAACGAGTTCAGACGAGTATTGTCCTCGATTTTGGACAGGTTACCTTCATGCTGAATTGCAATCAGAGGGTTCGCTTTGAAAGCTTCCAGTGAGAATGCATTGGATGCCGAACCCAGTGCCTGGGAATCGAATGCTGCATAATATCCAATAAAGAGTTTCTGGATGATGTTCAGCACTGTGGATTTACCACTACCGGGCGGACCATAGAGAACCATGAACTTCTGAATTGTCTTGGAATCGCCATTGACAATAGAACCGATACACCACTCAATTTTCTCTCGCTCCTCTGGAGAATAGAGTGTCTGCATCAACTCATCATAGGCGTCAATGTTCCCTGGTTCCAGCACATAAGGGAGTCTCTTGGACGCATAGCTTTCCTTTTTGACCGGAGTGTTCGCAAATATCAGCTGCTCATCCAGCGTATGGTAGTTGTCCCGCATCTGACGTTGGCAATATTTGTGCCAGTTGTCAATCATGCCTGATTCAGCGTCCCACATGTGGAGTACCCGGTAATTATCCAGATGCTCCTTGTGCTCGTTCGTGTAAATATCCAACTCATGGTCAATCAGTTGAAGTGCATCCTGTTCGTCAACGCTCCACAATCCTCGATCTTCCAGCCAGATAGCGTAGAAATCAGAACCCCGAATCATCAAGTCCTTGGACTTTTTGATGATGAATTTGGGATAGATTTCGATCACACCGCGTTTTCCCGTACGCGTTGCAATCATCAGGAAATCAATCATTGGTAACTGACTTCCTCCTTTCTACGAGGTCTGTATCAGACATCTTTTTTCGTGACACTCGCCTTGCCATCGCAGCAAATGTCCTTTTCAAACCGGATCTCTGCGAGTTCTGCTTCGGCGGCATCGGCGCGTTCCTTTTCGGCCTTGCGCTTCTTCTCGCTCTCGTCCAGCATCTTGCAGGCAGTCCAGAACAGACCAATGGTGCCTACCAGCAGCAGGTTCTTGCCGAAAAGCTTGCCCTTCTGGCGACGAATCACTTTCTGGGCGGCATCCAGTGCCAGCTGGGTCTGTGCGAGTTCGTAGTAAATGTTATTCATAGTCACTTTTCCTCCAATAATTAAGGTCTGCCAAAATCAGCCGACCAATGTGTTCGGTATTCCTACATGCTGTAATTCGCATCAAAACGACAGAATCATGGAGAACTTGCTCTATTATGCCTTCCATCGGGATGCAGATTTTCGATACATACACCATCAGATATTGCTCTCGTTGAGATACGCCATCAGCTGATACCAAATATCCAATCGTCGCATATCTGCGTTCGGGCTTATCAAAGTAAAGAGCCCACCAGCTCCATTCGGCTGATAGGCTCTCTGATTGAAACGATCGATAATAAATTGAGCGCGGCCTTCGTTGAACCGAGCATCATCCATAGCTGCCAGCCCAAGACTGACAACCATGCTCCAGAACCATTGTCCCACTCGGTTTCCTGCTTCAGAATCTGCCATGATATGTTCTTCGATGCGGATGGAAAGCCCCACCATCATCTCCAACATACTACATGGCGTCCCGCTCGTTGCACTGTTCAACGCTGCATATGGGATACTTTTTTCCTGAGCGAATCGGTAGCGCAGGTCTCGCCCATCTTCAGCACGACTCGCATCCATCTCACAGGATGGAATAAAGTCTTGCTGAAATAAAAACGCAAGCAGCTTGTGGAAAGAAAGGTTTCTGGGTTCCCATCTTCCGCAAACCGTTTCACGCAGCCAGTCAAAATACTGACTGGTCATATCGTTAAATATCATTCATACTCCTCTCCGGAGTTAGGATACAAGTCCGCATACTTATTGCGCACCTTCAGAACTTCGTAGTCCTTCCGGTAGTTGTGATTGCGGACATGGACAAGATCAGGCTCTTCTGCTCCAAAATTATCCAGAGCCTTGGGGCCAATCACCTTTTCAATGTCCTCTACCCTACTCCCATCACTATCATACGTCAGGATGCCGTCTGCATAGTAGGTCAGGAAGCTGGTTTCGTAATCGTCCTCGTTACCGAATTCTTCGCTCGGAATGATCTCAATAGCCTCCATCGGCTCATGGGTCGGCTTCTCAGAATCTTCCTCCTGACGATACGGGCCGCTCACGAGATCGTACGCCTTTTCGTTCGCCCGCTGCTCGATGGTCGTATCCAGTTCCTGCTCACGCTGCTTAAAATGGTTCCGAGCGTCCTCGACCAGCACATCGGCCTGCTTCTTGTAAGTATCACGCATCAGGAAGTGCATCGTGGCAACACCAGCAGCAAATCCGCCTACAAATATCAAGGCATCACGCATCAGTTTTTTCATTGGTTTCTTCTCCTTTAATCGTCATCATGGTGAAGGCCAGTCCTCCAAAAAAGAGCGAAACACTCATGAGGACCCCTCCAACCAGATGCCGCTTTCGTTTCGTGTCGGTCAAATAATCGAGGAATAAAAACACCGATTCTAAACCGTCCATAAATATCCTTTCACTCAGAAAGGACTGCCAGACCGGATACGAAGCACACTCCGGCCATGGCTGCAAATACATAGGAAAGAGTCTTTACGTATCTGGTCATAGCTTGTCCCTCCAAAATATCAGTTAGATTTTGTCGATAATGATGCCGTCACAGTTGAAGTGCAGAATGACAGAACGCTCCTCGCCACGGAGGAAGCTGTTCAGGGCTTCATTGTTTGGCACATAATTGGTGATACCGAAATCCACACGGTTGTGCAGAGAGGCGTTATCCGGGTCATAGATCCAGCCAATAATCTGACCGGCAGGCGTACGCAGAGACTGACCACCGTGCGTACCAATCATGGAGAGCACTTCATTGAGGAAGAGGTGCCCCTGAGTGCGGAGCCGCTTGTTCGCCGCAGACTCCATGAGGAGCAGATAATTCCGGTTCAGGTCTGCATCGCGCTGCCAAGTGTCCACAGTTTCATCGAAAACCAGAGAGCACGAATCATCTGCCTGCTCGGCAATATCCTTGTACTCCTTGATGACTTCATCCACGCCGTTTTCATCGACCTTCTTGGTTTCAACCTCCACAGCCTTAACGTTTTGCTCCAGTTCATGCTGGACGCGTTCACCAAAACGGTCAACAACGCGGTTCTTGTAGCCGTTGAAAGACTGCTCCAGCGCGATGTAGGCGGCCGTCAGCGTTGCATTTCGCTTCGTCATGATATGATGGCTGCCAAACATGCAACCAAGAGATGCTGCGCCCAGACCAATTGCAGGTGCATACACCTTTGCAAGCTTCATGCCGGTCTTAATGTAAGTCGTGGTGATGTCCTTCGTCAGGTCTTCCTTAGTGTAGGTCTCACCTTCCGACAGCTGAATTTCCCCGGAGTCCACCTTATCTTTAGTCTCGTGGATTTTCTCCATATTGGCCTTGTGATCAGCCAGAATATACTGCGCTTTCAGGGTTGCTTTGCAGGCCAGAACGGTTGCGGTTACGCCACCGATTGCAGCGCCAATCACCATGATGGTCGGGCTTGCTTTCTTCAGCTTGAATGCAGTCTTAGACAACATCTGCGTTGCCTTAGTCATGATTTCTTCCTTTTTCATAAAATATCAGTCCTTTCAATTAGTTCAGAGGAACAGGTTTCGGAAATACGATAGTGTAGCCGCCCGGAACACCCTTGATGGATGCAGGCCCAAGGTCATACCAGCCATACTTGCAGTCCTGATAGTCACGAGCATCACGGGTAATTCCCACAACATCGTAAAAATCAGCAATCGTGACCTGCCCGTATTCGTGGAGCGCATGGCCCATCTCATTCAAAACATCATTCGCATCGGCATAGCTATCGAAGGTGATGTTCTGCCAGTCCAGCCTGTTCGGGCGATAGTTGTTCTGCGGAGGACGGCTCTGGTTTGCATTTGCGTAGTAGCTGCTATAGCTGTTACGTTGCTGAGAATATCCGCCCGTATTGGTGCGGGAACGGTCGACACCGAACAGTGCGATATTGACCGCAGAGCACACCATGTTCTTGATGCCGGGCAGAATATAATCCGTCCACAGCTTTTCGCGAATCGTCTGCAGGTCTTCTGCGAGAAAGTTATGCGCCAGCTTCTGGATCTCGCTCTCCTGTTTGATGGTCACCTTACCGGTCGTGACCTTCTTCAGCTGTTTCTTAGGCGTCTCGCCAGTGGAGTTGATGCTGCTGGAAGGCATTTCGATTTTAGCCATTGGCCATACCCTCCTCTGCGTATTGGAGGATGGTTTCACCGATATCCTTTGCGGTCTCAGGCAACCAGGCAGTGCCAAAGGTCTTGCCGGTCGTCTTGTCTGTAATGCTGATGATAACCTTTTTCATACCCTTGATAGTGGTTCCGGTGTCCACACGGAGCCGGTAATCCTTCAGAATATCCTGATAGTGCTTCTTAAACATCACTTTGATGCAAGCCTTATCCCCGGCAACGCCAACAGCCACACCCGCAGCAAAGATGCCACCGATTACTGCAGCCTTTTTCCAGTTGAACTTTTTGTCGTTTTTCTTTTCCATGGTAATTCTCCTTTGTAAAAATAAAAGGAGCCGCAGATTTCTCCACGGCTCCGTCACGGTTGTCCAACAGATTATTCTTCGTCGGTTTCCACTACTTCGGTCACTTCTGCTTCGATGGGCTCGTCCTTCGCCTTCTTGCTGTCAATCCAGTTCTTTGCCTTGTAGCACAGCGGAACGAGTACGTGCTTGCAGAGCAGCTCAGCGCCCTTGTAAGCTGCGGCACCAGCCAGCATGAATACTGCCGTCTTGCCAAAGCTACCAGATGCGCTCGACATCTCCGCATGGTTCTCGTCCACACTGGGCACCAGGTTATCAACCTCCGGCATTGCATCCGTCAGGTTCTCAGTCATAGCGTCCATGTTGTTCATCATTTCGTTTTCCATAGTGATTCTCCTTTAATTAAAATATAAATGTTGGAGTATACCTCCATAACAGTCGGTGAAAATTTCGCGAATCAATACCCCAGCCACTTCGGAGGCGTGCTGTAGTCCAGAACCATGCAAGGCATTCCGTCCTCGTCCAGCTTGGAACTGTAGAATGTTTCAATGGTCAGTGTGGAATCCGTATCCCAGCCCAAAAGGTCGCCGTTCTTGGTGTGCTCCAGTCCCAGATAATCAAACAGGTCATTCTGGGTCACACGAAAATCGCTCAGGAGCTGCTTGTTCAGGCCGTTCATCGCCCGATCCAGTGCATTTACAGTCGTCTTGAAATATCTTCCAGAGAAGCTTTCATAGCACTCGACCAGCTGGTCATAAGATGCGTCGCGGGCTGCCGGTACAATAACCGGCGTTTCTTCCGGCTGCTTTGCCATCTTATCAAGGGTGATGGTCTGGCGAAGTTCTTTTTCCTTCTCCTCGCCGATGGTTTCCACGACCTTCTCCTGATACTGTTTCAGGGCGCTTTCGCTCAGAGAATATGCGGCTGCCAGAGCTGCATTGCGCCGGTCGTTCTCATTCATGGCACCAATCATGCAGCCCGCAGATGCTACCATGGAAATTGCCGTAGGAATATAAGCCGGAGCAGCCGTCTTCACGATGGTTTTTACATCCAGCTTCTCCGTGCCAAGTTCCTGCTTCTTCTCATCGAGCAGGATCATCGCCTTGGGAGTTGCCTTGACGGCGAAAACTACGCTCGTGACCATGCCCGCAATGCTGCCGCAGACCAGGATTTTGGGAAGGTTCTTTTTAATGCCCTTTCCCACTTTTTTGCCAAATGTTTTCAGGTTCATTTTTCATACCTCCGTAAAATATAAAAGAAAGAGCCGCAGATTTTTCCGCAGCCCTTTGCTTCTTAGTAGAGCTTATCCTCCGCACAATGGCGATTTTTGTATGCTCCTCTCCTTCTTACCGGAGCAGGGTCATCCGTCAACCAGCTGTAGAGCCGAATCGGCTGCAGGAGCAAGTACCAGATCAGCGCATCAAGTGCACTAAGCATCGCTCGCCCCAGCACCTTTAAGGCACTCAGCATCTCAGAATCCACCTGCTTGAAGTATTCATGATCGAACATAATTTTTACCTCCAATTCTTTTAGGATTTCTCCATAATAGCGTTGGAATTTTTCGCGATTAGAGGTTCTTTTCTGACAACTGCTTGCGAACTTCTTCCTGAACCATATCCCGCAGGTCGTCCTCGGTCTTCTGGTCCTCGATCAGGTCATGCCCGAAGCCCATGATTGCGCTTGCCGCCAGCATTGCCATAGATGCAACTTTCCACCAGTTAATGTTCTTCATAAATATCATGCTCCTTCTTAAAACGGTGTATCCTTGCTCGGATCATAGTTCAAATAGTCGTCGATGGGTTCCTGATAAGCCTCTACATAGTAAACTTCCAGCCCATCATCTGTTTTTTGTTTGAGATAGCTGAAGTCGATCCAGAAATATTCCCAATCGGCTGCAAGATAATCGGCACACCACCCCTTCAAATCACCTTCCGGAATATAATCCAGCCCAAGGTAATTGTAGAGGTCATTCATCGAGGCATATCCATTCAGGGCAAAGTCGCGGTTCAGGCTGTAAAATGCCTCCAGCAGGGCAGCCTCCGTGGCATGAAAATATCTTTTCGAGATAGGTTCGTAACAGAGCAGCTTATCTTCAACCATGTCTGAGGTAGGTTCTTTGAGTACCGATTGAGCATCCTTATAGATTTCTTTCTCATGCTCGGCACCAACATGTTCTGCAACTTCCCTGCGGTACTCCTGATACGCCTTTCCAAGTGCCATGTAGCCAGCGGTCAGGCTCGCAATCTGCTTCTTGTTCAGTGCATTGGAGCCGAGGATGCACGCGATAGTGCCCGCGCCAAGTGCCGCAGCAGGCAGATAGAATTTCCAACAGTCCTGTATTTTTTCTTTCATGGTATACGCAGGCTCTGCAGAGTTCATCTCAATAAGCTTCTCTGCCTTGATACTCGCCTTACCAGTTTCGATGGCAGTCAACACCACTCCCACGGAAGCACCGATTGCCAAGATTGTCCCGCCATTCTTTTTCAAGAACCGGGACGCGGATTTCATGAGGTTCATAGACTTCTCCCTTCAAATATAAAAGACAAAGAGCCGCAGATTTCTCCACGGCTCTGAGCCCAAATCATTTACCAATTTTCTCCTTCATAACATTCATAAATGCTATCGTAGCATCCTTATCCAATCCATAGGCATTCGTCACAAACTTCTGTGCGCCATAGATGTAAATCCCATTAGCTGCCAAATATGTTCCCATTCCAATCAGGAACCCTCCAATGGCCACCTTAGTAAGTGCTTCGCCATAATACTTAAGATAATCTTTCATACGATTTACCTCCAAAATATAATTTTGAGATTTGGTATCTCCATAAAGCATCGAGAAATTTTCGCGTCAGCAGATTCGTGCCTTTTTCAAAATATCCATGAGGTCGGCCTTTGGCATCTCTGCATCCAGTTCCAGATGAACCTTCACCTTCTGCTCCTTATCAGACCATTCGGCCCGAATATCATCCAGATTGACCGTGATACCATACTTCTGTTTGGCAATCGCCTTGTTGATAGCCGAAGAAATGATTCGACGCATAAAGCTTGACCGGATAAGCATTAAGTCATCCATGATGTTTTTCTCCTTTTGATTAAAATATCAGCCATTCAAAGCATCATAATAACTTTCCATAGCCATGTCGAAAAGGTCATTCGTCCGGTTCATCAAAATAGGTTCGACCGATACCTTTTCTTTTGAACCGCTCAGATGCAGAGCCACTTTGAGTTCTTGCTCTTTCTTTTTGGCAAGCTCCTGGTTATCGAATATGCCATAGATGTAGGTAATACCGTTTTCGCCAGTTTCATCAAGTTCTTCACCCTGCAAAATATAAATCGTCATTGTTCTTCTCCTTTTAAGATATCGAAGTAAACTTCTATGGCTTTCCGAAACACTTCCGATTTCGTTTGACCTGTTCGTTCACTAAAATTTGTGAGCATTTCAGCTTCTTCGGCTGTAAGTCGTATTTTGAATATTACATCCCGTGTAACCTCTTTGGGCGGTCTGCCTCTCATAGCTAAATCAAACTCCTATCAAATACTGTTTCCCACCGTTCTTTTTTCAGCGGTTTCATACGCAAAGCCCACATGATTTGACGGACTGTGACGGTGGGATAGCAGCCGTTCGCATCTTTTTTCTTTGCATGGTGGTCAAAATATTCCTTGAATCCAGCATGCAGATAGATTTTGTCGTTCAGCCATGGGTCAATAGCGCTCCATGTGGTGGATTTCGTTTTCTCGTTAAAACGCTGTTGGATGACACAAAGACCCTTTCCATGGTCTAAATATAACGTGCTGATGCGATAGACCGGGTGATTACACCGATACGTCTGACCATAGTAGCTCGTCCAATTTTCAGGCGGTATATCATGGTATCTCATAAAAGAAAGAGAAGCCGCAGATTTCTCCGCAGCCTCTCCTGTCCCTCCTTTATACAGACTTCTTTCCGTAATCCTTGTAGATCATCTTGCCGTCCCGATAGCGGTCGTCGAACACCTGCACCCCGCCTGCCGAACAAATAGCCCAGAACCGGTCATGGTAAATCATCAGAAATGCCCCCAGAGCGGTCGATGCAATACCAACTACGACTTTCGCCACTTCGGTTTTCCAAGCCTTCTCTGCCTTGTCTGCTTCAATTCTGAGTTCATTTGTCTTCATCTGAAGCTCATCCTCTCGTGCATTCTTGTCAGCCAGGTTTGTTTTCTCCTTAACGCGAATTTCGTAGAACTTTGCAGCACACTCATAGGCAGCCTTGTACTCATTGCTTCCCGGTGTCAGATTCTTAATTCGTTCAAGCTCATGCTTAATCGTTTCGTCCATCAACTTTTCGTTCTGGACTGCATTCAGTTCTTCCATTTTGATTATCTCCTTTTTAAGTCAATATTTGGAGTTTTTCTCCATTAAACAGTATGTTTTTCTCGCGGTTTAATCTTGTCCACCTTGAAAATTACATACTGCTTATCGGCAAAGTCAACCTGTTCCTCGTCCAGGTTTAAGAACAGACTCGGATTTTCGTCCTCATCCGCCGGAGTGACAACTAAGGAGCCTATCGCTTCGGCCTCATAATCAATCTTCCACCGGACAGCAGAACCAACCACAAAGCCAATGGTCGCACAGATAAGTCCCAAACCAATGATGATGTACATTTTTCAAATCTCCTTTGTACTAGAATAATGGATAAAATGGTCGTGTGCGTGATGCAAATAAAAGGAGTCGCAGATTTCTCCACGGCTCCCATTATGCCTTAGATGTCGTTCCTGATCAGAAACAGTTCGTTATGATTGCAAGCTGCTCTCACGAACCCTCTTGCCCGAATCAATGCGATTGCGTTCACATAGGCCACGCGCGCCCCTTGAGCAGTCTTATACTCGTCTGTATCAATATACATGACTTTCTGATTGCTCTCGATGAACACGCGGATTTTGTCCATCGCATTCACATAGCCTCGGTCATAAGTTCTCTTTCCTTGTTTACTCATACAAATTCTCCTTTCATTTTTCAGAAGACATTCTTCCATAAACTACCAAGAAAAGTTCGCGAAAGCTAACCTAGAATAGAAAAAAAGAAAGAGAACGGGAATCGAACCCTTAACCTCTGCATTTCAGCAGCGCTCTACCAATTGAGCTATCTCCTTCCATAAAAGAAGATGAAAATTTCGCGAATATAAAAAAGCAGAGGGCGTGTTTTCAATTTACTTATCGCCCTTTGTCTTGTCAGAATCCAAACATTCTTTTGCCTTTTGTAACCTGAGGTATGCTACATATGCTTCCATGGTTGTCCCCACCAAGCAAATTGCAGCACTGCTCACCTTCATAAAAGGTACTGTCCGTAAAAGTTTCTTTCCAATAGCATACGTAGTCTTCATAGTATCATCCTCCAATATGCCCTCTACTTCCATAAAGGAAACCGAAAATTTCACGAATAGACGTAAAAAGAAAAGAGCCCGCGATTTCTCACAAGCTCTTTCATGGGTAAATATCAATCTTTCATCGCCGCTTCAAATTCTTCCACGGTCATCTCTACGCGCGGTGCAGCATCTTCTGCCTTCAGAAGGCCATCTCGTACCAGCCCAGCCAGAATATCAATCTCGACTTTATACTTGGCGATTTTTTCTTGGGCTTTCTTTTGCTCACGCTCAACACGGTCACGCTCAACCGGACATTTTTTCACGCATTCAGGATAGCTCGGTTCTCCACAGGAGTTGCACATCAAGCAATGTCGTCCCAAATCTGGAATATCTTCCTGAAATTCTTTGATGTAGGTCGTCCATTTTCCGTTTTTCTTTACAGGAACAATCATGTGTGATGTCACTTGCATACCCTTCGCCTCCTTTTCTTTATTATAGCATGGGTAAAACAAAAGCAAAAGACCATGTTTCAGATCTTTTGCTCCCCAGAATACTGGTTTAGGAAATCAACGTCTGGTAGCGTTCATTCAGCTTTGCCATAGTGGCTTCGTCTGCCATAACTTTGACGTGGAACTCCATTCGGTTCTTAGCGTTAATCACGCTTTCAACAACCAAACCTTTATAACCTTCGTCATACAGCATTCTCAGGCAAATGCCAAGCTGTCTGTCGCTTCTTGCCAGAAGGTATTCCATAGCGTTCACCTCCTTCCATAAAAGAGACAGAACTTTTCGCGTCGATCAGCGCTCTTTGCTGAGCAGCCAGAAAAATTTATGATAAAGATCATAATACATCTCATTCCCGCAAGGGCAGCCTTGTGCGCGGAGCTGATTGTAGGACAAGCCTTCTGTCACACCCTTCAGTAAATACGGTGCGATCGAAGGTTCTATCTGACTCAAGCAGCGGTTGACAAGGTCAATTCGCTCAGAATAGTAGGCTCGCAGCAGGGCGTATCGTTCCGTCGGATTCGAGGGCGTGTTACCTCTGATGATTCCACCAGTTTGGTAACCGTGCGCTTCCCAGATATTCAGCATGGCCAATCCTCTCTTCCAGTCTCCATACTGAAGGCAGAAATGTTTCAGCTCGTAGTACCGATGCCGTGGCAGATAATACGGATTCTTCAGGGAAAGTTCCGGTTTTTCATGCCTCATGCTTTCCCCTCCCATACAAATCCGGTCTGTTCATACAGGAGTTTCGGGGAAATATAATAGTTGATTCGCCCGTATTTTGAATTCATCTGCTCGATGCTTGTAATTTTCCGGCCGTATCGGGTTGCTTCTCCGATCGGGAGCCATCCCGCAATCAGGCCTGCACGCACCCAGGAGGCATCCCTTCCGTACGCTTTCGCAGCCACTTTTACCGGAACAGAGCCAATTCCAAATTTTATTTCGTTCATTCTGTAACTCCTTTCTTTTCCAGGAATGATTCCAAATCCTGGCTCTGAAAAGATGTTACAGGAAGAAATGGGCGTCTGCGTCATGCTTTTTATTTGATTGGACCGGAAGCATTGACAATACAGAATCTATCGTTTAACCTAGAATAGCTTTCCAAAAGAAAAAAGCCCGGATTGTTCCGAGCTTTTTACCATATTTTATTAAAATCCAATTTATCGTATCTCACACGAATTATACTATGTATGGAAAGGAACGTGATCTTATGCTTATGGTATGTCCTGAATGTGCTTTGCAGGTCAGCGATAAAGCACTTGTGTGCCCTCATTGTGGTTTTCCAATGAAGAAGGATGCTCAAATCTATCGCAAAAAAGAAAAGAAGCATCGACGACTGCCGAATGGCTTTGGCCAGATTTCCGAGATAAAAAATCGAAATCTTCGAAAGCCGTTCCGAGTCCTCATTACTGTCGGGAAAGATTCCACAGGGCATCCGATCTGTAAGCCGCTTCGACCGCAAAGCTATTTTGAAACCTACAACGAAGCGTATCTCGCCCTCATGGAATATAACAAAAATCCATATCAGCTTGATAGCTGCATAACGATGCAGGAACTTTTCGAAAAGTGGTTTGCAGAGCATTCCAAAGACGTCGATCCGCATACCGCGCAAAAGAATCTTCGTGAATGGAAATATATCAGCAGCATTCACGGGATGTCGTTAAGTCAAGTTCGCACACCGGAGCTAAAGCTGGCATTCGACACGCTTGCAAATTATGATGACGATGGAAATGAGCTCCCGCTCCCCAGAACCGTCAAAGTGCGCGTGAAAAACGTCCTCAATCTGATGTATGATTACGCCCTCTCAAACGATCTTGTTCCACAAAATTACGCTCGCTCGTTTTCCCTTCCGAAGGACGAGATCAAAAATGCAGCACGTGCCCAGAAGGAGCACATCAACTATACGGATGCCGAAGTAGAGCTTATCCGAGCCAATGCCGACAACGACCCAGCGATGGAGATCTTGTACATCCAGCTTTACTCCGGGTGGCGTCCCGACGAGCTCCTTAGTATGAAGCTCACCAATGTCAATCTTGATGAACAGTGGATGTATGGCGGCTCGAAAACAGACGCTGGCATGGAACGCTATGTTCCCATTCACCCGAAGATCCTTCCTTACATCAAGCGCAACTATCAAAAGTCAAAAGAATCCGGCAACGAATATCTTTTTGCAGCAACCCCTACCAAAGGTTATCACAATACGTACTATACGTATTACTATTACTATCGTTTGTTCACAAAAGCCCGCGATCGGCTAGGTCTGGATCGCCGCCATCGTCCCCATGACGGCCGCGTTTATTTTGCAACGATTGCCAAGAAATCGAATGTGGACGAATATGCTCTGAAGCGCATGCTCGGCCACCGCATCAACGATGTTACCGAAGCCTACTACGTCAAGCGTGATCTGGCCTGGCTTCGCTCTGAGATTTTGAAGATAGAATAATGATGCCCCTCTGCTATTCTTGAATGTGTAGGAATAGTGTATAGGAGTAGTGTAGGAATTGTATAGGATTTTTTCAGATTTTACCCTTCCATTTCCCAATCCTTTTGCGCTGTTTGCAACATTCAATTTTCCGTCAGCTCAGGCAGCTTCACAAGCAGTCTTACGCCATTGCTCCCCAAAAAGCATTCGCCCATTCGTTCTTTTCTCTCAGTTCTCTTCACCATCCGGCCGGAACACATACCCCTTCCCCCAGACATTTTTCAGGTAGATGGGCTTTGCCGGGTCCGGCTCGATCTTGCTGCGCAGATTGTGGATGTGCACCTGCACCGTGCGCACATCGCCAAGGCTTTCCTTGCCCCAGATCTTCTGATACAGCTCGTTGGCCGTGAAGAACGTGTTGGGGTAGCGGACGAAAAGGGAGAGGATGCGGAACTCCATGTCGGCCAGATGGATGCTCCGGCCGTCCTTCTCGACGCAGTGGCTGTTGGAGTCCAGCGTAAAGGCCGCGCAGTGGTAGCCGTTGACGCTGGGTTCGGCGGCGTCCATCTGCACCCGGCGGATGTTCGCCATGATGCGGGCCAGCAGCACCTTGTGGTTGTAGGGCTTAGCCAGAAAGTCGTCGCCGCCCAGCTCCAGCGCCCGGACCACCGTGTCAGTATCGTCCAGACAGGATGTGAAGATGATGGGGCAGTGATGCCAGCTCCGCAGCCGCTGGCACAGGTCCATGCCGTTGGTGTCCGGCAGAAGGATGTCCATCAGAATGACATCGAAGTTCTCGCGGGCATGGCTCAGCGCCTCGCCGCCGGTCTCCGCACAGACCACTTCATAATTCTGCTGGCTGTTCAAAAAGTAACGGGTCGTGTCCCGGATCACGGGATCGTCCTCCACCAGAAGCACACGGATCATCCCTGTTTGCTCTCCCCTTTTTCGCAAAACTTTGCTATACTAGGGCTAGTATACCTTATTTTACGGGCTTTCTCAACTGTTTTTCCGGAAGTTCCGTTCGTTCGGGGGAGGTCAACTATGAAAACCAAACATCTTCTCACTGCACTGAGCGCGGTGGTGCTGGCGCTGGGCATCGCACTGGCCGGCATCTGGTACAACGCCCAGCTTCCGCCGCTGGAACCGGGCACCGCCGCCAGCGGACAGGATGCCGAAGTCCTGTTTCAGGAATGGGCCGGGGCCTTCCCGGACGAAGGCTCCGATGTGCGCACCATCCGCACGACCTTGCAGTGGATGGCCATCACGGTCTTCTGCACGCTGGCGGCGACCGTGCTGGCACTGCACCACTACAAGCCGCAGCGGGAGCTTGGATATTTCCTGCTCTATCTCGTCATCCTCATTGCATGGTCGGCTGCGGTCATCCGCTCGCCGGAGCGGGGCAGCGGTATGGTGCTGTTTCTGCGGCAGGGATATTTTTCCCTCACGGTGCTGGCCCCCATCTGGCTTAGCGCGGCGCTGACCGGCATAGCCCCCAGGACCAGACAGCAGAAGTCCCTCTCGCTGGCACTGACGGCTGGGTATGTTCTGCTCTCCCTCAGCACCTGCCCGCCGGTGCGGGCCATCGGGCTGCTGGGCGGCATGGCCTACTGCATCGGGCTGCTCATCATGGCCTACTGGCGGGGAGACCGCGCGGTGCTGCTCCTCCTCTTCCCCTGTGCGGCAACGGTCGGCCTGCGGGTGCTGGTCATTCTGCCGGGGCTGGAGCTTCCTTTTTTCTCGGAGAGCATCCGCTTCTATGTGATGCGGTGTGCCCGCATCTACGATATTCCCTTCACCTTGGGCTGCATGACCTTCGTCTGCCGCCGGTTCGCCCTGCAATTTGACCGCACCGAGCAGCTGGCGCGGGAGCTGGACCAGCGCGTGGCCGACCGCACCCGCGCCCTGACCGAGGAGACCGAGGCCCGCAAGAGCATGATGCTGAACATCTTCCACGACCTGCGCAGCCCGCTGTTCGCGGTGTCCAGCGGGCTGGACACGCTGGAAGCGGCCCCGGAGGCCCTGCCTGCCCTCCTGCCCGCTTTGCAGCAGCGGATGCGCTTTCTGCGGCGGCTGACCGAAGACCTCTTCCTTGCGGCCAAGCTGGAACAGAAACAGGTCCTGCTGAACGAAGACCGCGTTTCCCTGAGCGAGGCCGCGCAGGCGGTCTGCGAGAACTGCCGGAGCGAAGCGGAGAACAAGGGCGTTGCCCTTTGCGCACAATTCGATGCCGCACTGCCTGTCTGGGGCGATGCGGTGCGGCTGCAGCAGATCTTGCAGAATCTGGTGACCAATGCCATCCACTACACCCCTGCGGGCGGCACCATCACCGTCCACAGCTGGGAGGCGGAGGGCTCTGCTCTCGTCTGTGTGCAGGACACCGGCTGCGGCATTGCCTCGGAAGACCAGGCCGCCGTATTTGACCGCTATTTCCACACCACGGCCAACACCAAGCACGACTCCACCGGCCTCGGCCTGACCATTGCGCAGGAGCTGGCCCGCTTACATCATGGCGAGATCCTGCTGGAAAGCGAAGTGGGCAAGGGCAGCTGCTTCACGTTAAAGCTGCCCCTGCTCGCGGACTGAACAAAAAATGCTCTGCCTTTTCCGGCAGAGCATTTTTTGCGGTTAAAGATCAGTTTATGCCAGCGGGTCCCACAGCTTCATGGGCAGAGGTTCCTGCGCCAGCAGGGCGCGCTGGGCATCGCTCAGCAGGCTCTTGCGGACGGTGACCTGATAGACATTGGCCTGGAACCACTTCTCGCTGCCGATGTAGTAGCCCTTCTGGCCGGACTCCTCGCCCCAGCTGTTCTCGATCTTCCAGCGGTTGGCGGTGCCGTTCTCGTCCAGATTGACGCCGCAGAACATCATGCAGTGGTTCATGGTGCTGTCGCGGGTGAGCAGACGCTCCGACTTGGTCATTCCAAAGGTCAGCCCGCCCAGCACCTCGCCGTACTGGAAGCAGTCGGGGTCCCAGTAGCCGTTGGCGCGGTCACCATCCGGGTGGCAGTCGCAGCTGAACATGACGCCCTCCCCGGCCTGCAGCTGGCGGATGGTCAGGTCTTCCAGCTCCTCCTGCGAGAGGTTGAGCCAGAACATGCCGTCCTCGACCACATCCCCCATAAACGGCTGGCAGTAGGTGCGGTTGACTGCATGGATGGGCGAAGCGATGATGACGGCATAGTCGTCGAAGTCGCTGCCGACGTACTTGTCGAGGAACTGCTTCGGGGTCAGGCCGCGGTCGCAGTGGTAGACCTTGTCGGTATCGGTGTACTCGAAATCGAAGGTCTTGGGCGGCTGACCGTAGAGGATGCGCAGGGCATTGTAGACCTCTGCCAGCATCTCCTCGCGGCGGGCCGAGGGGTCCTTGCCTTCGCGGACAAGGGCGCGGAGCTCCAGCGCATCCTCGCGCAACTTGCGGTTCAGGATGGGCAGGTACTTGGCCGTGCCGGTGGAGTGCACCGTCTCCGGCATCACCCAGGAGGGCACGACGCCGTACTTTTTGATGAGGCTGACCGCCATATCCCACTGGCCGCCATCGGGCAGCGGGTTTTCCAGCAGAGTGAAGGTCTCGCGGTCGTCCAGTTCCTGCGCGGCAAAGTGAAGGATGTTCTCAAAGAAGAGGTTTGCCTTTTCCAGCTTGTCGTAGAAGGCCAGATAGGTGGGCGAGATGGAGAAATCCTCCAGTTTGCACTGCCGGATGACCCGCTCGCGCAGGACGTTCAGGGTGGAGAACATCCAGCAGCGGCCGCTCTGCTTCTGGTTGGTGATGTTGCTGGTCTGGACCAGAACGGAGAAATCCATCTGCAATTTGGCTGCGGCAGCGGGCACAAAGGCGGCGTCCGGCAGAGCCGTGCGGGAGATGGCATTGGACATCACCTGCAGCTCCGGGCGGGCCGCATAGCCCTGCTCAAAACGTGCCAGCATTTCAGCGTCAATGGGAGTTACCTTGTTCATTGGTTTCACACTTTCTTCTTTTACCGCCCGGCCCGCTGCGCCCATGGAACGAAGCAGGCTGGGATCGTTACGTCAACGTTCTCCAAAGTAAGCGTTCTGCACGGCCAGCAGCACACCGGCGCGGCTGGCTGCAAAGTTCAGGCCGCCCTGCAGATAGCAGGTGTAGGGCTCCCGCAGCGGGCCGTCGCAGGAAAGCTCGATGGTGCTGCCCTGGGTAAAGCTGCCGCTGGCCATGATGACCTCATCGGTATAGCCCGGTTCCGGCGAGGGTTCCGGGGCCGCATAGCTGTCCACCGGGCTGGCCGCCTGCACACCGCGGCAGAAGCCGATGAGGGCATCCGCCGTACCGGCGTCGAAGCAGGTCACGATGTCGTTGTGGTCCTCGCAGTAGCGCGGGATGGGCGTCTTGCCCACCAGTTCCAGCAGGCACTGCGCATAAATGGCTGTCTTGATGGCCTCACACACGACGCCGGGCGCATAGTAGAAGCCCAGATACAGATCGCGGGGGGTATCCAGTGTGCAGCCCAGCTCCTTGCCGAGACCGGGTGCGTTCAGGCGGTAGGCGCAGAGTTCCACAAGGTCTTTGCGGCCTGCGATGTAGCCGCCGGTAGGGGCGATGCCGCCGCCGGGGTTCTTGATGAGGCTGCCCACCACGAGGTCGGCACCGGCCTGGCAGGGTTCTTCCGTCTGGGTGAACTCGCCGTAGCAGTTATCCACGAAGACGATGATCTCCGGGTTGGCGGCGCGGGCGGTGTCGGCGATCTTCCGGATGGTGGCCAGATCGAACGCATTCCGCTGCAGATAGCCCCGGCTGCGCTGGATGTGGCAGACCTTGGCCCCCGGTGCCTTTTGGGCGATGAGGTCATAATCCGGGGTGAAGTCCGGCTTCAGCGGGGCTTCGTCGTACTTCACGCCGTAGTCCATCAGAGTGCCGGTGCCCTTGCCCTTGCCGTCCAGACCGATGACGCCTTCCAGCGTATCGTAGGGGCGGCCGGTGGCAGCCAGCAGGGTGTCCCCTGCCCGCAGCAGGCCGAACAGGGCCACGGCCAGCGTATGGGTGCCGCTCTGGAACTGGCTGCGGACGAGGGCGTCCTCGGCCCCCATCACTTCTGCAAAGATCTGCTCCAGCTTGGCGCGGCCGGTATCCCACAGGCCGTAACCGGTGGTGCCCAGCATATCGGTGGAGGACATCTGGGTGTCCGCAAAGGCTTTCAGCATCTTGAGCTGGTTGAAGTCGCGGATCTCCTCCATGTGCCGGAAATAGGGCTGGCAGAGTTCCATGGCCTGTTCATCCAGAGCCAGGGCTTCGGGTTTGAAATCAAAAAAATGGCTTAACATTGACATATTAGATCCTTTGGGTTTCTTATTATTTTTTACGTGGAGATATCCCCGCCGATTTTACTTTGCGGGCGCTTCATAGCGCGCATACTCGCCCAGTTTTTCGAAGCCGAGGCGGGTATAGAAGTGCACCCGTTCGGGGGCGCAGAGGAAAACAGGCTGGAAGCCTTCTGCCGAGAGTTCGTTCGCCAGCCGGACGATGAGCCGCCCGCCGATGCCCCGGCCCCGCAGAGGTTCGGCCGTTTCCCCGCAGGCCATGTAGGCCTGACCATTGGCAAGGGCATAGGCCCCGACGGTGCAGGCAAGCGTCTCCCCCTGCCACAGCGCCCAGACGCGGGCCCTGCCCCGGCTGCGCTTGGTGCACAGCTCGGAGTAAAAGTCATCCCGCCGGGCAGGCCGGGCCGGAAAAAGCGCCTCTGCCACCGGGCGGGCCGGAGGGTCCCGGTCAAGAGTCAGCGAGGCCCAGAGCGCTTCGTCGGCCTCTGGCTCCGGAAGCTGCCGCCCCGGCGTCAGGCCGAAGATGGTGTGGGATCTTGCACGGGTCCACCCGGCGGGCGGGGCCGCCTCGGCTTCGTCCAGCACAACGGCGCTGCACCCGCAGAAGGTCAGGAACCCGGCCAGCTCTTCGGGGTTGGCGTGGCCTGCCATCCAGGCCGTGCTGCCGCCGATGTCCAGCGCCAGCGTAGGCCCGGCAAAAAAGCGGCCCGGCTGGCTTTTGCCCAGCAGCTCCAGCGCCAGCGGCATCGTGGCCCCCAGGCAGAGTTTGCCCCGGCAGGCGTTGTAAAAGCGCAGTTTTGCGCGGGGTGTCGTGGCCTGTCGGATCATTTCAGCTCGTTGACGATCTTCTTGAACTCGCGGCCGCGCACCTCGAAGTTGGGATACAGGTCGAAGGATGCGCTGGCCGGAGACAGGATGATGATATCGCCAGGCTGTGCGGCGGCGCGGGCCAGCTCGACGGCATGCTGCATGGTGTCGGCATGCTGGATGGTCAGACCGGACGCTGCAAAGTCCGGATGCTCGCAGACGGCCTTCTCGATGCGGGGGCCGGTGGCACCCATCAGCACAAGGTCCTTGACGTGCGCGATGACTTCCGGGGCCAGCGGCTCATAGGGGATGTGCTTGTCGTAACCGCCTGCAATGAGGATGACCTTCTGGTCAAAGCTGCGCAGGCCCGCGATGGTGCGGGTGGGGCTGGTGCCGATGGAGTCGTTGTAGTAGGTCACGCCGTCCAGCACACGGACCGGCTCGATGCGGTGCTCCACGCCGGTGAAGGTGCTGCCCACCTTCTGGATGGCCTCAACGGGCACTTCACCCCAGACGGCGGCGGCAGCGGCCAGCAGGTTCTCGATGTTGTGCAGGCCGCGCAGTTTGATGTTCTTCTGGGCCAGGAACGGAGTCACGACGCCGTCCTCGGCCATGCAGAGCATCCCGTCCCCGCGCAGGAACGCGCCGTTGTCGGTGTCGTGCAGGCGGGTGAACCAGACCTGTTTGCCCTTGCAGTCGGGCACCATGCTGCGGGTGATATCATTCTCATAGCCCAGCACTTCGCGGCAGGGCGGCACCTGATGGAGCAGGATGTTCCGCTTGGCGTCGATGTACTCCTGCATATCCTTGTGGTGGTCCAGATGGTTCGGGGTCACGTTGG
>OLNL01000160.1_pt1 | contig 77688 bp, 95 predicted proteins | sample 1672181 | NCBI WGS metagenome assembly OLNL01 (sample SAMEA3136656, study PRJEB25190) | human gut metagenome | biome: human gut; feature: human-associated habitat; material: faeces | place: Austria | collected 2013
GGGGTCGAGGGGAACGTGACTGCGCTACCGCGCAGTCATCAGGTCACAGACGGCAGTTTGCAGTAAGCGGTGCGGAAACCGATATCATCGCCCACGACGGACCGCGGGTGGTCGCCGTGGAAGGAGCCGAGGCCGAAGGAGGGGAAGCACCAGCTGCAACCAGAAAAGAAAGCGCGTTCCTCATCGCTATTACGGAACCAACAGGTATGACCTGCGCACAGATCGGAGCTGGAATAAGGCATCATGCCCAACGCCTGAAGCAGCAGTTTTGCATTTGCGCCAATGTCCGCACTGCAAGTGATAGAGCCAAACGTGCAGCTAGGCCAATCGCCATCCGCATTTTTGTGGGTGATGGTCTTGGCCCACTGAAGTTTGCCGCCCACGATGTCAATCTTGACGGAGTTGGCGGTGGTGCCTTTTCCGTCCGGGGTGATAAAGCTACCATCCACGCAGCTGATAGCTTTCCACTCGGTCGAGGTCGGAGACTGGCTGTGTGCGCTGTCTGCGCCGTTATTGTTGACAAGGAACTGGATTTCGCCATACACAGAACGAACTGCGCCCATCCACTCCCATACGTTTCCAGTCAGACCAGAAATACCGCTGGGGCTGTTGTCATGATACCATGTCAGCGGGCCAGTACCAGTTGCGACACGACCAATCTTATCGCCACTCATATAGGTCGGGATAGCCTTATAGAACGATTCACTGTCGTGGCGGCCATAGTTGTTGTTGCCTTTCGGAACGAAGCCGGCAGCCTCACACATGCGCTGAATCAAGCCCCACTCCATGCGGGTCATCAGGTGCCAGCCCTCGCCCTTAGCCTCGCAATACTGGCGTGCGTGGTCCATATCCAGCGATGCCGCAGGGTCAACGCCGCCAAGAGAGTATGCGCGGCCATCCTGCACGATGTTCTGGTACTTGGAGATGTAGATTGCGTCCACTTCCTGCCCGTTGACGATGAACGCCGGATGCACGGCGGCGGATTCGCCCATGCCAAGCTGCTTATAGGTCATCTTCGGGATCTTCACCATGATGGACGGCATACCGGCATTGTCGTAAATCAGCTCATTGCCGGGTGCAAGGCCAGTGACGGCCAGATTGGTCAGGTCAAAATTTGCAGCCATAGTAGTTACCTCCTATCAGTCGATGGCCCACAGGGTCAGGGTCACATTGTTCATGGAGAACGGAATCGGCTCCGCCGGGGTGCTGTTGCCCATGCGGGTGCCACCCTCGGCGTTCTCCTCGCCGTCTGTGGTCACTTCCTCAATGGGCTCCGGCTGGGTGTACTGGCGGGCAGGGATATCGATTTCCGCCACATAGCTGCGGCCGGCAGCTGCGCCGATGACCAGCTCACCATAGCTGTCGTAGCACACATCGATGTGAACGTCACGGTCGTCCTCGCGCTTGGCGAGGTTGATGGTCAGGTCGTCATCGAAGCAGATTTTGTTCTTGACGACCTCGTAGGGAATCTTGGTGCCGGAATTTTTCTCGATAACGGTCATTTCAGAGTACCTCCGATTGCGATGTATTTGATGGTGGCAGACTTTGCGGAGCCGTTGTAGGCCAGCTTGAAGCCGTTGACCAGCTTCTCGCTGACCTCAATATCCCCGACCGGACCATCGGATTTGACCAGTTCGGTCATAACCAGATAGCTGGTGCTGCCCATGTTTTTGCCCAGCGACACGCTCTTTTTGGAGTTGTTGCAGGGATAGGTACGAGCATTGGTCAAGTCAACGCTGCCGGACACGATCTGCCACGTGTTGTCGATGCCAGCAACCGTTTCGTCCAGCTGCCAGCCACGCTGCCGAACCTCGTTGAGCAGCATACCGAATGCAGCATACAGGTCCCACACGCCCGCCTCGATGTTATTGAAATGTGCCTGATCCTGAGGGGTGCCCTGCTGCATCACCTTGCCAGCGGGAGTGATGGTCCATGTTCCGTCATGGTTGTCGGTGATGACGTACAGACCGGGCTTGTCCGTTACATGGTCAAGCCATACCGTTTTTGCGTACACGGTCATTCCTCCTTTTTCTTCTCGGTAAAGGTAAAGTCGAACCAGTACAGGATACCAGTCTGACCTGTCGAGATTTTGATGTTTACGTCCTCGTGCGCCCAGACCTGATTGTCCGAGTTGAGCAGTTCCACACGGTTCACCGTAATCTCGCCCAGCCCGGTGATGGACACTCTGGCGCGGACAGTACCATCAGCCAGAATGTCGATGCCGGAAAGCGGAACGGTGTAGTAGGTCGAGCCGACACGGAAACGCGCACAGGCAATGCGCCGTTTGAGATAGCCCCGCAGGTCTGCGAAGCCAGCCGAATCAATCATGCTGCTACCTCCTTAAAAATTTATTCCCGGTGCGCTGCCGCACACCTTTGCGATGTAGGAAACGCCGAGACCGGATTCCTCGGCAACAAGCCCTCCGCCTGATGTACCGCCGGATGTGGCGGTTGCTGGATGCAGACCAGCTGTCAGGTCGCCGGATGCCGGGGCCGCGTATGTGCTGCTGCCGTCTGCGGTCTGCACAACAACACACCCCGCATCATCGAAGCCCTGCGTGGCCGTCTCCGGGTAGGTTCCGGCCAGCTTCTCCGGTGCGTAGGCTCCACCATTGTCCACCGTCAAAACCTCGATTTCCGAGGCGGCAGTGCGGCCCTGTGTGGCTGTGGCCGGGAACGTGCCAGCGTCAAGCTGCCCGGTGCGGGGGTGAGCGTAGCTGCCGCCGAACTCGTCCGTAACGATGATGATGTTCCCGGCGGAGATGCCGCCCTGTGTGGCCGTTTTGGGGAAAGTGCCGCAGCGGCGCACCGCATACACGATATAGCCGCTGCTGGTCACGATCTCGATGCCGAACGTGCTCTGGTAGTACACGCCATCGTTGTGCGACCGCAGGCTCTTGTAGTAGCCGATGGCCCACAGCACACGTTCGGTGCTGACGTAGGACGCATCGGAGCCGCTCATGTCCAGCATGACCCGGAAGTGGTACGGCTCGCCGCCATACTGCCACCATTCCTCCAGCCGGGAGCCGGGATAGATAGCCCGGATGCCCCGCAGCACAGCCCCGGCGGTTCCCCGGTGACGATGGATGTAGGGCGCGGACTTGATGGTGCGCCGCTTTGCAGCGATGTCGTAGTCGTGGTCGTACCAGTCCACGGCAAAGTCCTTTGCCAGAATGTCCAGCAGGTCTTCCGGCAGCTGGTCGATGCGGGTATAGATTTGGCCGAGGTTGATTTCGTCCAACCGCTGCTCCAGCACGTTGGCAATGGAGTGCGCCAGAGCAACCATTTTTGGGTCTTTCTGGAGCGCAAGCGGGAAGGAATCCATCATCCGCTCGGCGGTCAGGCCGTTATTCATCCTCGTACCCTCCGCTCTTCACAGTGACCGTGCCCACCTTTGCTACCTGCGGCACCTTGTCGGAGGTCAGATCAACGGACGGTTTGCCATCTTCCAGCGGGGTAAAAACGGGCTGTTGCAAGTCCACGCGCTTGATGCCAACTTCCAGCAGCAGATACCGCAGCTTGTCCGGGTTGATATCCCGGCCCATCTTGCCGGACTGCCAGCTGATGTACTGCTGCACAGCCTCGTTTACGCGGGTCTGTGCGTCCGCAGCAGAAATATCTCCGTCGCGGGTCAGGTAATAGGTCAGGTCGATGTTGTAGTTCACCACATCAGGATCACCAGAAATGACGTGGTCCGTCAGAGGCCGCACCTCATCGGCAGAGCAAACCGCCACCATCGCTTTCTTGGTTTCGTCCGGGGCAATGCTGCCATCATCCATGATGGCGTACAGGCAGACAGTGCCGGGGCTTGGGCTGTTTGGTACCACATCGGCGATTTTGGTAGATACGCTCTTCGCGAAATACTTGTAGCTGCCAACAGGCCCTGCGCTGGACCACGCTGCCTGACTATCAAGCAGAAGCTGGTAGAACGTGTCATCGTCCGGGGCATCGCTGCCGTTTGCGCTGGCCGTGACGTTGGAGCAACCAGAATAGTAGTCGTACACATCAACAATGGTGTTGATGTCGCCGACTGCGAAGTCGTTTCCGACAGTGCCGGAGGTCTGACATACCACCGTAACGTCCGTATAGGTCGAGCCGATAGGCACATATTCATCTGCCGCAGTCGCCCAATACAGTGAGGCGTTTGCGTCCGTGACGCGAGTGCCGGACGGGATGAGGATTGCGCTCTGCCGCGCCTCGCTGATGTTGAAGCGCATGGTGCAGGTTGCCGCAGTGGGCTTTGGACGCTGCTGCAAGTAGAACAGCTCCGCCAGCGCATCCAGATTATCACCATCTGCCCGGCTGGGCAGATTCTGGTTGTCGGCGTGGTTGTTGAGGGCACGCTCGTAGAGGATCGCGTCCTCAACCCACGAGATGAACAGCCGTTCCGGGCTGCCGGGGCGCACAGGTGTGCCAAGAAACTGCTCATACCCCGCACAGAGAAGCGCATCCAGTTCGTCAACGTCGGTGCTGATGAACTGGTGGTCTGCGGTACTACGCATTGATGCTCACCTCCACAACGGGAAGCATCGTTCCGGGGTTGTCCTTGGAGGATTTGAACGTAGTCCCCATATAGGTGGCTCTCGGTTCAAACCGTTCGATGGCTTCCTTGATGGCGGCGCAGAGCATAGGCTGCGCCACGTTTTCCGGGCGGTCAAGAATATCCGAGATGTCGATGCCAAACTCCCGGTAGCCCGGCACGGTGCCTTTCGGCGTGGATAGGATGACGGCGATGTTCTGCAGAACGCTGGCCACGGTATCCTGCTCGCCGAGGGAAATGGCGGTCAGGTCATTTGCCGACACCAGATAATTGCTCATAAAATCGCCTCACTCTCTCGGATATTCCAGCAAAGTGACGCTCGCAGTAATCCATGTCGGAACGCCGAAAGCGTCTGTGTGCTTGGTTTTGAATTTCACGGATTTGATGGCCCACCGATAGCTGCCAAAGACTTCATTGCCGAGGACAAACGGCAGCGTCGTGTGATTATCGACATACCCCTTCAGGATCTCGCGCTGCTTGCTTGGAGCCACGCCAAGGTACGCCGAAAGTTCAATATCGAACGTGATGGTGTCGGCATCCGTGCCCGTAAACTCGGCCAGAGCCTTGCCTCCGGCACGCTGATGGGTGGTGTATCTGGCAGACACGCTCTGCACCATGTCCTTGATGGTTTTGACGTAACCATCGAACACGGCAAAGATAATGCCTCCGAGGCATCCAACAATCACGGATAAATCCCTCCCAACACGAAGCCGTCAGCGTTGAAGCACGGCAGGTACAGACAGATCACGATGTCATCAATGGCGGGCACCCACCACACCACATGGGATTTGTGCTGGTGGTTGGTCGAGTTGTCCGCTCCTGTGACCTTTTCCTCTTCGTCCCAAATCCGGCGGGTGCCGTTCTGGGTGTTGAGGATTTTCAGTTGATACGGAGACGGGTGCGTAAACTGGTGATCATGCAGCCCCGCCTCCTCGGTGTATACGATAGCCTTGTAGTGCTGCATCACAGGCAGCCAGCCAGATGTAATCCCGGTGTCCTCGAACTTCACGCGCACAAGGCGTTTTTTCTTGTTCACATCGGTGACTTTCCCGATGCGAACATCGACGTTCATGTTCATCAGTAACCTCCCAGCGTATGGCGGCCAATGACTTGCGTGGTGTACCCACCAGAGCCAGATACTGTGTGCTTAGACTGCTTCACGATGTACTTCCCGGACCACGGACCGAAGCCCTCCGCATTGAACGTCAGGCCAGCCACCTTGCCGGGGTCGCCCGGAAAGGTGAAGCTCATTTGGCGTTCAAATTTGTTGTAGAGCCGGAGTTTCTTTGCAGCCAGTTCTTTTGCCTCTGCCTTGCTCGTGACAGGGGCGTAGACTTCCAGCTGCTGATTGGTCTTGCTCTTGGCATCGTAGTCCTTAACGTAGGCAATGCCCTCGATGGCCTTGCCATCAGGCCCAACGTAAGATACCCGGCAGGACGCATACTGTGTTCCAGCCTGACCGAGTGAATGACTATACTTGATATAGCTTTTGTCGCCCAGCGTGGTAGTCCACACAGCGTCCTTGCCCTCGTACTCCTGCTGGTCAAAGATGACGATTTTGCCATCAGTGCATTTCAGCGACAGCCCTGCATCGTGGCAAAGCTGCTGCAAAAAGTCGATGTCGGAGCAGCGGTACTGCTCCACACGCTTGTACTCAGGGTCTTTCTTTGCAAGAAACTGAGCCGCCATGCCGTTCTTGGATGCCATTTCATTGGCAATGCCGGACAGCTTGTACTTTTCCCAGCCTTTGCTCTGCTTGGTCTGCCGGATCTGGCTCGTGTAGGGCAGCCCAATGGCCTTGATGGTGATAATGCCGGGCGGTCCAGACGCAACCACGCTGTCCAGTTCAAAGGTTCCGCAGTCCAGTGCTTCATCTTTGCCATCACTGTGCCAGTTGCAGGCGGTGATGGTAGCCCGGATTTTCAAGCTTTCTTCTCCGCTGCCGGAGGAGGAGCCGGAAGAGCCGCTGCCAGACTTGCCGGAGATCTCGCTGGCATCCACCCAGCCGTAGACGCGAGATGTGCCATCGGTGTGGATGACGTGGTACGGATGAAGCGCGCCCTGCTTGATGATGGTGATCTTGGCAGGTCCAGCCTTTGGGTTGCCATTTGCCTTTTTATCAGTGGATGCCTTATAGTGCGGACCGCCAAGGAACTGCACCACATCGCCGACCTTGTAGCCATCGGAAGATGCAGCCGATACATCGCCGTCTATCATCTTCTGGAGCCAGTCGGTCATCCAGACACCCTCACGGTCTTGGAGTTTGATTTGCAGGTCATCGCTGGCGTCTTCCTCGTTGTCCGTAAAGGACAGGGAGAGCAGGTAAGGAGCAATGCTGCTGGTAATATCCACACCGTCAAACTCCACCGTACACTCGGCATGGCGGGCAGTATTTTCATCGCTCATGTGACCACCTTCTTCCACGGCGGCAGGGTCGAACTGGTCTTGGTTTCGATTTCCGGGAGCGTCAAAACGATTCCGGCAGGAAACTCAAAATAGTTCAGATACTGCGAGTTCGCAGCCATCAGGCGGGGCGCAAGGGCGCAGCTGCCGAGCTGCGTGTATGCCACGCTGTCCCAGCGGTCGCCCTGCACGGTGGTGTAGGTTTTGCTCATGCGTAACCCCTCCTGAAATTATCGGTGTCGTTGTCGCTCACGATTTCCAGCACAGCTTCCCGGAGGTCGTCATTCTGGGCGTTCAGGACGCTTCGCAGTTCATCCGTATCTCGCATACCGTAGATGTGGTAAACAGGCGCAACGGTGATAGGAGCCGCGCTGCTGGTGTTGGAGCCACCAGATGCAAAGCCGCCGGGCAGCTGCACTTCCGTAACGGAGCGGGTTTCGCCGCCGTTGAAGTAGACCGAGTTGCCGCCATTGACAGTTTCTACATATCGGTTGTACTCTTCACGCAGAGTCTGGGCTTCCTGCTCCTCACGGATGGCATCCCGGACAGCGGACAGGTCAATCGCATTTGTGCTGGTGATCTGTTCCAGCTGCCGCGCCTCGTTGAACGCTGCGCGGGTCTCCGGCGCGGTCAGCACGGTTTCGCCGCCGTTGAAGTAGACCAGCTCCGGGCCGTTCTCGCCAACGATGGCAAAGCCCGGCGCAGCGGATTCCGTACCAACTGCATAACCGGGGATATTTCCGTTCTTCTGGTCGATGTTGTAACGCCCATTTGCTCCGGCCAGCGCATTAGAGGCAGCGTTCGCCACCTTTTCGTATGCCTCCTTGACACGAGGCATCATGCCCTCCGCGCCGTCGATAAAGCCCTGAATGGTGGACCGTGCGCTCTTCATGGCCTCATCGTTCAAGTCCATATCGGCCACGCTGTCCGCCACGTTCTGCGCAATCTCGTCCATGGCATTGCTCATGCCGGTTTCGAGATCGGCCATGCTCTCGCTGGTGGTTTTCTGTGCCTCCTGCAAGGAACGGTAGTTCTCGACCATCTTTGCGAGGTCGGAATCCGACGCAGCTGCCATGCCGGCGATGGCGTTTACAGAATCCTTGCTGCCATCGGCAAAGCTGGCGATAACGTCGCTCAAACCGTCAATATCGGCAGCGCGTTCGGTTAGGCTTTCGAGGTTCTGGTTGTAGTTGTCCCAGTAGGCGATCTGGCTTTCCAGTGCGGAGTTGATGTTGGATGCAGAGGTGGCGACGACCTTCTCAGCGGTATCCCACAGGTCGTACTGCTTACTGATGCTGTCATAGGCCGCATTGTAAGCGTCCGTGTATGCCGAAACGAGTTCCTGAATCTCCGCCTCGGCACTGTTGATAACATCGGTGACGGCCTGCTCCTGTGCAGCCACATCGTTTGCGCTGTTGGCGGCATCCTGCTGCGCTGCGTTCAGGGAATCGACTGCATCCTTGGCTTCCTGATACTCGGCCTCAGCTGCATCGATGGCTTCCTGATCCTTCTCCACGGCCTCGGTGTAGTTTTCGACTTCATGCTGGGCAGTGGCGAGGTCTTCCGAGTAGCCCATGTACTCGGTGCGCAGCTGCTGCACATCCTCGCCCATGGAACGCCAAGGAATATCCTGGACTGTGCCATAAGTGGACTTGAATTGTTCGTCCGTCATGCCGAGCGTGGAAAGCAACTTGCTATAGGTTGCGTCCATGCCGGCATTAGATTTTTCGACCCTTGCCTGTGCAGCAGCCAGCTTCGCTTCATTCGCCGCACTTTCGACCAGCACATCGTTGTACTGCTCGTAGATTCCGTTCAGGTACTCTTGCCGAGCCTGCGCTTTTACATCGTCCGCATAAGCATTCGCGTGCTGGCGCAGAGCTTCTGTGCCTCCCTTGATGGAATCCGTTTCAAGGTCAATATCATCAGCCAGACTGGGCACCAGTGCAGACAGACGGGCAAGGGTATCGTGATACTCAGCGTTCCCGGCAGTATTGCCGTTGGTGGCAGCTTCGATGGCCTCCAACTTGCTGATGTACTGGTCCGCGACACTGGCAGTGGCTTCCATGTTGGACAGCGTGGAATGGTAGGTGTCGCTGACCTCGTCCATGCTACTGCCCATATCGCGGGCTGCGCTGGTCAGTTCTCGCACATGCGGGACACCATCGTCTGCTGCGCCGGAAATTCCACCGATTACGGCAGCGAGAGCCGTTCCTGCAATGACAACGCCCGCAAGAACAGGAGCCGTCACTCCGAGGGATGCAGAGAACAGGCCCATAGCTGCGCTGCCAATTTTTATTGCCGCAGATGCGGCAGTCATAACGCCAAGGAACCCTCCAAGAGCGACAGTTCCGGCCGCAACCGCCTTGACTACACCGGGATGTTCCTCAACGAAGCCCTGCATCCAGCCCAGAACTTTAGCCCCGACATCGTACAGCTTGGACAAAGTCGGGGTCAAATCCTCGCCGATGGCGATTTTCAGGCCGTCAGCGGCGGACTGCATCAGCACCAACCTGCCGTTCATGTTGTCGAGCATGGTGCCCGCCATCTTGTCGGCAGACCCGGCGCAGTTGTTCAGGGCTGCGGTGTAGTCTGAGAACGACTGCCCGCCCTCGGCGGCGGCCTCACTGCATCCGGCCATGATGGTTTGCAGCTTGGAATACTGGTTCGTGCCAGCGATGGTCTTGGCAAGGTTGGCCTGCTCTTGGTCGGTTAGGTCGCCCCAGACCCCGGCAATCCCAGTAAGGATGCTGGACAGGGACTGCATATTGCCCTGTGCATCGTAGATGTTCACGCCATAGGTCGCCAGTTCGTCACCGCACTTTTTCGTGTTGGTGGCAAGGCGGGTGAAGATGGCGTTCAGGGCTGTGCCAGCCTCGCCGCCCTTAACACCGGCATTGGCCATGGTAGCCAGAACTGCGGTTGTCTCCTCGACAGAGTAGCCAAGGGAGGTGGCGGTAGATGCACACGCCTTGTATGCCTCGCCCAGCTGGATCACGTCCGTGTTGGAGTGAGCCATGGCGTAGGCCATCACATCGACAAAGTGAGTGGTGTCGGAGGCTTTCAGACCAAAGGCAGTCAGATAGTCTGTGACAATATCAGACGCCTGTGCCAAGTCCATATTGGCGGCAGCAGCCAGATTCAGCACCGGGCTGATGCCCTCCAGCATAGACTGGGTGTTCCAGCCCGCCAGAGCCATGTAAGACAAAGCGTCCGCAGATTCACCGGCGGTGAACTTGGTGGTTGCACCCATCTCCTTGGCCTTGTCAGACAGGGCTTCCAGTTCATCGCCGGATGCGCCGGACAGGGCTTCGACGTTGCTCATGGATGCTTCAAAATCACCTGCGGTGTTGATGCAGTCCATGTATGCGTCTTTGATTTCGCCGAGGGCTTTTGCGATGCCAGCCGTGGCAAGCACAGATTCAACGGTATCGAGGGCTTCGACAGATTTCTCGCCGAAGCCCTTTGCGCCCTCTCCAGCCTCGTCCATGGTCTTTTTGAGGTCAACCTGCTGGTCTTTCAGCTTATCGACCTCGGTTTCCAGCCGAGTGGTTTCTGCTGTCAGCTGCGTGGTGTCCACGCCAGCTTCCCGCAGAGTGTTCCCGGTGGCAGCCAGCCGCTGCTCATAGGTGTGCAGGGAGGTCGTGGTCTTATCAATCTGCGCCTGCTTGGAAATCAGCTTGTTTTCCAGTGCAGAGGAATAGCCCTCGGTCTCCTGAATCTCTTTCTGGATGTTATCGTACTGCTGCTGCAAGACGGCCAGCCGCTGCTTGGTGGAGTCAACGGCCTGCTGCTGCTTCTGGTACGCGGTTATGTCGGACTGTACCTTGTTCAGTTGCTGGATGCGGTTCTGTGTCTCCACAAGAGCCGACTGCGCAGCCTTGAAGGTGCTGGAGAAGTTGCTGTTCTGTTTGGCGGACAGGTTGAACAGCAACTCCCATTCTTTTCGAGCCACTACTTCGCCTTTCTCGCCTTTTCGCGCTCGGCAACAATGGCATTGTTGGTATCAATCCATTGCCGCAGTTGATACAGAGGCATTGCAAGCCAGTATGGTGCAGGGGTGTTGTTGCCCTGCGCCATCAGAAGGGCTTGCCGCCGCAGCCACTCTCCACCATCATCAGTTACACATCCGACAGCATCAAAAAATTTCTTGCTTTGGTGCGGATGGTGTTGTAATCCCGAATGCTCATTGCGCCGATAACGTCAACGCCGATGGGCTGCGTACACGCCCGGCAGGCCATCCGAATCAGATAGCCCGCACTCATGCTCGGCACGACAACCGGCTGGCGCAGAGCGGACATCTCGGCCTCGATTGCAAACGAATCATTGCCAGTCAGCTTGCCGAAGTCAAACGTCAGGGTGTCGTACTTCTTGCCCTCGTACTCAAACGGCTGGATAAGCTTGTGGACGTACACATAAGGGTCGGTGGCAGCTTTGTTCGCAGCGGCGATGGCTGCATCGTACTCCTTATCGCTGATGGTGGTGTTCATAGCGGCTGCTCCTTTCGCAGTTAAAAAATAGGCCGGAGCCGCAAAATGCGGCTCCGGCATAACGATTGGCTCTGATTACTTGCCCAGTGCCTTGCGGACAGCTGCCAGATAATCCGTGCCGTTGATGTAGCAGATGAAGTTCAGCGGGTCCAGTTCGCGGACTTTCTTGCCTTCGAGGTACGTTGCCCAGTAACGAACAGCATACTCACCGGAGCCGTTGGCGGGGGTCGCCGGAGCGATAGTGCCGCTCTTGGTGGACTTCGGAATAACGACAAGAACGTGCTTTTCAGAACGAGCATCAATAGTGCCATTGATGGGATCCTCATACTGAACGGGAACACGCAGATCGATCTGGTGGCGGCGAATCTCGGACAGCTTGATGGACTGTGCCGTAGTGGTGCGAAATTCCAGACCAAGGGTCATTGCTTCGAGATGACCCAAAATAACGGCATCAATGTTGCCGCCGATACCGGCGCCGGAGATGGACTGCGTCAGAAAAGTCACATCAGGCAGTGTAACTTTTGCCATTCCCGCATACTCAATGCTGTCTTCATAGACAGCAAAATTGATAATGCTCTGATCGATTGCCATAGTAGTACCTCCTCTTTAGGACTGGAGTGCGCTGGTCACATAGTCAGCGTCATACTCCAGCACGAAGTCGATTTCCTGCGCCGGAGAGGGCGGGGTCATGTAGACGTGCAGCTTGATTTTGCCAGCCATCAGGCTGGTCAGGGGGTTCTCGCTTTCCAGCATCTCAACGCGGGCACCCAGCAGGTAGCCTGCGCCAACCAGACCATTCAGCCAGACGCTTGCGCTGTCCACAATGGTGTCGATCAGGCGGCGGTTCATCGGCTTGTCCAGCTTAGACCAGAAAGTCTTGATGAGCGTGTTGGAAACATAGTCGAACATCCGGCTGATGGGGATGAAGTAGTCCTTCACATCAGTGGACTTGGGGTAGCAGCCAGTGTGGTTGCCCCATGCGGTCCAGCTGCCCATGAAGTTCAGGAACGTGCAGATGCCAGCGGCATCGACCACGTTTGCCTGATTGTAGGTCAGGTTGATGGCTGCACCGTCATCATCGCACAGGCCGTCGATGTGGACGGTCTTGTTGGAAGGGCTCTCGTAGGGGATGCCGCCATTTTTGGTGTCGGTCTCCGCAAGGCAGCCCGCCATGATGGTAGAGCCGTGGAACTTCTTTTCGCCCAGAGTGCCGTTAGGCCAGCACAGAATGGACTTCTGGTCGTAAGTACCAGCGTTCTTGGCCTGCACTGCGGCAGTATGGGTCTTTGCGGAAATATCCACCAGAGCCTTGCCAGAGAACATACCGTTGATGGAGCCCGCCTTTGCAGCCAGCGCAGCAGCAACGGTAGCCTCCTTGGAGAAGCCGGGTGCCATAATCAGGTCAGGCACAATGCCGAACATCGTCAGGCAAGCCTCGACCTGCTCCACGGCAGCTGCCACAGCCTCGGCCTCGGCGTTTTCTGCGAGCGGCAGGAAAATGACCGGCTGGCAGGCACACAGCTTGAAGTGATAGTACATCACCTCGCAAACGGTGAACTTTGCCCAGTCGTTGTCATAGCCCAGCTGTTCCTCCGCTTCGGTGTAGCTGGTGCACAGCACAGGGGTGCCAGCGGTTGCAGCGGTGCCAGTTGCCTTGGGCAGCGGTGCAGTACCGATGACAAAGGGGATGCCGCAGGTTGCGGCGTTCGGGGTCGCCACGGCGGTGTCGGCGCGGCTGACGTTAATACCATGATCTGCCATAGTATGTAATCCTCCTTACTTGGATTTGGCGAGCATCCGGGCATACGCAAGGATGGCCTCGCCGCGTGCTTTTGCCTTTTCAGGCGTGGTGTTCAGTTCGGCCACATCGATGATGAAGTCGGCCACGCCGGGATATTTCTCGGTGGCAATCTTCACATCGTCACGGTTCACAGCCTCCGCAGCAGCGCAGGGGTAAATCGTGTTCTTCTGGATATAGCCCAGAATAGACGGACCGACGTAAATGGAAACGCCGGGCTTGCTCTGCGCAGGCTCGGCGTTCACGGTGGTTTCGGCGGGCTGTTCCGCCGCGGTCTTTTTTACCGCCATAATTTAATATCCTCCGTTTGCTGCACGGTCGGCAGCTTCCAGTGGGTAATCATCTCTCCGGCATAATACGGCTTGGTTTCCTCATCGTAAGGAACGCTTTCCAGCTTATGACCGGGAGACAGGACGAGCGTAAACTGGTACCGGTGCTTTCCATCAGTGCCAGTGCCGCCTACCTTGCGGACTTTGAGCAATTCCACGCGAAACCGCTCCATCATGTTCAGGAGAGCGAGATCGCCCTCCTGTTCATCCGGGTTGTAGCAGCAAAAGATAGAGCGCACAGAAACTACCGTGCGCTCCTCGCTGCCGGGCTGCTGCTCCGTTTCCAGCGGAATGACCCGATGGATGATGTACGGGGCTTTCTTCTTGGCTGAACGGCTGTCAGGCAACCGCATCAGATAGACTTCCGGGGCACGGTAGGCCTGTTCGGTATCGCCCTGCTGCATAGCCACCGGGAGAATCATATCGGCCATGATTTTCTCGGTAAACGCTTTCAGCTGCTCAAGCAAAACAACACTGGTCATATCAGACACCCCATCCGTTCAAAATTCGCGTGATTTCATGCTCAATGCGCTCCTCGTAAGTGGATGCCATTTTCTCCTCGATGGAGTCCATGACATTCTCGTTGGAGTACATCATCTGCGGGGTGGCAGGGCCAAACAGTTCCTTGACCGGGAACCGTTTTTCTCCTTGCCGCTCATGGATGCCATAGTGAGAGCCCATCTTCGCCTCGAAAGCGTGGTCCAGTGCCTGTCTTGCGCCGGACTTCTTCACGCGAGTTACCACGCGGCCGCTGCGGTCCACCTTGGTATCGAAAACTCTAAGGGGGATGACGCTGCCACGGTAGCCGAAGTTGATAGAAACCTCGCCATTGCTGCCCCGCTGGATGTTGTTGATATTCTTTGTGCGGTTGGAAAATTCACTGCTGCTGATGGCATACTCCTGCGTGACTGCCCGTTTCGCCACCGTTTTTCCGGCGGCAGCGGCGCGAGCCAGCGCAGATCCTACAGCACGATTGGCGCCTCCGGGAATTCCGGCGAGGAGGGCAGACACCCGGTCAAATCCTTCCTCTGCAATGTCAACGGTGATGCCAGCAGCTACGCTGTGCATCATGGTGTCCGTTGTCACATCACTCATTCGTCAATCGCCTCCAGTTCCACCCGCAGCATCCCCATCTCGCAGACAGAGGATGCCACATAGTAGTTTCGGACGAATCCATCCTCATCAATGCCCAGCTTGCAATCCTTCTCAGGCTGCTTTCCGCCGAGGGCCGCAATATCGCAGTGCAGTACCCGGCTGACCCGGTACAGACCCTGCGCATGGTCGCTGATGGCCTGGCGTACACGTTCCTTTTCAGAGAGGCCTGTCAAAACCAGAGGAACGTCAGGGTATTCCTCTCCATCATAGTAGACCGTGTGCGTTTCGGCGAACTCATCCAGATTCAGAAAGACGCTGTTCAGGTCTTCCTGCACAGCGTCTTTAAAGGCACTCACGCCGTGGGCATCGCAGCTGCCAGTTCAGGACCGTCGGTGCACTCGTCACCGGGCACAACGTCCTCGGCGCAGATAGCCTGAATGAGTGCGTCCTTGGTCTTGAGCTGCTTGGTGTCGATGCCCATATCCGCGGCCAGCTTTTTCAGGTTGACAACGGTCATATCGTGCAGCTGGTCGGGGTCGAGGTGCGCCGTCTCAGGGCCGTTCTGTGAGGCTTCGGCTGCGGGGGTGTCGTTACTTTCCGCAGCTGCCGGAGCCTCCGCAGGGGCGGTTTCCAGGGCGGTGGGCGCAGAAAACGCGAATTTCGCCACACCCAGCCCGATAAGGCGGGCTGCTTCGGCATCGCTGACCTCACACCGCTCGCCGCGCGAAACAGTGTGAACACCTGTCTTGGTGGGGCAGCCGTAGCCGCCGCAAAGAATTTCAACAATCATCGGTGTACTCCTTTCAGGCCGGGCTTAACCGACCACGTTCTTAGCGCGAATCCAAGGGATGTAGTTCTTGGGCGCAGCCAGCGGGCGGGTCTTCAGGCTCATCTTACGCACATCGTTCTCCTGATCGATGCTGAACTTGGGAACGCGGCGGGCGGCGATGGTGGAGTGCTGGGTATCGCCGTAGTTGATCTGAGTGATAGCACCATACATCAGGTGACCGCAGGCCGGAGCCGTAATCAGCGCATCGGTCTTCGGGAAGTAACGCTGCTCTGCGTTGGCGGTGTCGACGTAGGTTTCGTCCACGGAGATGAGGTTCAGCTTATAGCCGCGGAAGTTGAGGGTGCCGCCGTAGGTGACGCCATCGTATGCGCTCAGTTCCTGCTCGATTTTGCCGACGATGATGCCGGAGTTCTTATCCAGCAGACGCTGAACCTTTTCCATGTTCAGGACGGCATCGTACACATCGGCACCCAGCAGCAGGTCAACGGCGCGCAGGCCGCGCTTGGACAGCAGACGGCACATGGCAGGAACATCGCCGAAGAAGTCGCCGGTATCCTCAGACCACTTGTGTGCCACAGTGTACAGGTGGTCATTCTCGTGGCCGGGGTTGTAGAACTTCACGACCTTGGCCTCGCCCTTGGTCTGGTTGTCGATCATCTCCTGCATGGTGCAGCCGTTCTCCAGCATGGTCTGTGCGCACATCCACTCCTCGGTGCGGATGATGCGGTTGTCCATGTCCACGAGGTCGTTCTGAACCAGCCTTGCGGCACGCTGGGCGGGAGAACTGTTGGCGTAGATGGCCTCGCCGAAGCCGCGCTTGGTCAGGTCATCGGCGGACAGTTCGCGGCTCACGCCGATAGCAGCAGGCTCGAACTCGTGGATCTCGTAGCCCGTGCGCTCCATCGGGATTGCACCGACACGAGGACCAACGAACGCGGCTATCTTGCGGTCACCATCCATGTACTCGGTCAGAACCTTGTCGGAGTTGAAGATATCGCCGTCATCGGTGCCGAAGTAGCGGTCGCGGAAGAAGGTCTGTCTGGGAACGGCGCGCCGCTGCACAGCCATCAGAGTGTAGGTATCGAAAAAATTCAGTTCAGCAGGCATTGTTATATCCTCCTTACAGTGCGGGTGCAGCGGCCTTGAAGACGATGCCGCCGTTGCGCAGGGCATCCTTGTCGGCCTCGGTCATGGTGTAGCTGTTGGCCACGGTAACCTTGTTGGAGTTGAAGCAGCCCATCAGGTACACCGGAGCAATCACATCGTCAGTGGTGCCAACGGCCACGTCATCACACAGGATGCAGTAAGCGGTAAGCACCTCATTACTGGCAGCAGCGGTGCCCAGCACGACCAGCTTGTTATCGCCAGCAGTGCCGCCGGACTTAGCCAGAACGGTGCCGCGCTTGATGGTATCGGCCTTGGACAGCTTGCGGATGGTGCCGCCGCTGACAACCAGCTTGGGGTTGATGTCGGCAATCAGGCCATCAAATTCCATGGTGCCGAGAGATTTGCTCAGTTCGCTCATAGTAGTGTTCCTCCTCACTTCTTGTCATCGTCGAGCAGTTCGCCGACGGCTGCGTCGGCAGCAGCCATGCGCTCGGCCTGCGTCTTGGGCACATTGCCCTTTGCATCGGGCAGAGATTCCGGGCTGCCAGATGCAGACGCGCCCGGAACAGCCTCCACGTTCTGTGCACCAGATGCTGCGTTGTCCGCTGCCAGATTCTTCAGGAACTCGTGACCCTGCGCAGCAGCAGCCTTGGCGGCGCGGAATGCCAGCTCGCGAGCATCGCAAGCGGTCTCGCCGTACTTAGCCTCCTGCACCAGAGCGGGGTCAAACAGACTTGCCACCGAATCGATTTCGGCCAGACGGTTGCGCTCCGCGCTCACGGCTGCGTCAACTGCGGCCTGCGGGTTTTCCGCTGCGGGGGTTGCAGTGGTGGGATTTGCATTGTTTGCCATAGTGGATTGTCCTCCTTCGTTGGACTGGGCGGCGGGTGCCGCCGGTGTATTTGCAGCAGCGGCAGCAGGTGCAGCCGCTTTAGCCATAGGGATGTTGTCAGGCAGCTTTACGCCGGGCATCAGGCGCAGGGCGTGGCCCTTTGCGTAGATGGTCTGGCGGTCTGCGCTTGCGGAAATTGCCACGGGCTCGGCATCGTCCAGCAGCTCATTGGCAAAGCCTTTTTCGATGGCCTCCTTGCCCGTCATATAGGTGGTGTCGCCCATCATGTGCAGCAGCACGGTTTCAGACAGGCCAGTCTTCCGCTTGTAGATGGCGACTTGGCTCTTATCCCATGCATCATTGGCTTCCGCGGCCTTGCGGAGTTCGTCAGCATTGAGCGCGCCTCGAATGGGAGTCCAGCACTTGTGAATCATCACAAGGCTGGAAGGATTCACCTTTACCGTATCGCAGGCGCACATGATAAGACTGCCGCCAGACATGGCCACGCCGTCCACAATGCAGGTCAGCTTCGTGCCCTTGGCGGCCAGTTCACGCAGCCTGTTGTGAATCAGGATGGAAACGCCCGCATCGCCGCCCAGACTGTCCATGCGGATGATGATTTGCGGGCAGTTTTCGACCTGCTGCAAGTCCGACAGGAACTCGCTCTCGATGATGTACTGTCCCGGAATCGGCTCGTCAGTCCACCAGTCGATGGGCTGCGTTTCCACGATTTCGCCGTACATGGTAATATCCGCGGTCTGGCCGTCAGTGCTGGCCATTGCGTAACAAGGCCGCTGGATGTTCACCTGCGGTGCGTTATTCGGTTTGGGCATTTTGCTTACCTCCCTGTGTCGTAATGCTGGCGGTGGTTTCGATTGCGCCCTCACTGCCAGCTGCTTTCAGCAGCTCATTTTCACGAGCCAGCTGTTCGGCGTTTTCGGTCCAGTCGCCGCCGCCCATCTCAAGGGTGACCTGTTCGTGGGTCTTAAAGGCGTGGTGCGTCTGGAGAATGGCTGCATTGACTTCCTTGGCGGGGTCAAGACTGCCCTGCACAGGGCCAATCCAGCGGGCACCGCACCATGCAGCACGGAGCAGCGGGTCATCAAAAAAGCCCGGAGCGATTACTCGCTCACGGGCTACGGCCTCTGCCAGCCAGATCTCATACGCGGGCTGGCAGAAGCTGTCCACCAGCCATGTGCGGCGCATCTTGAACGCCTCCCATGCTTCCAGCAGGGCAGCACGGCTTGCCGAATAGCTGGCGTTGAACTCTTTCAGCAGCAGTTCGTATGGCATCTCAATGGCGCCGCCCATCAGCTTACACATCGTCCGAACGAACGTATCAAAGCCCGCAGTCGGGAGATTCGGATTTCCAAACTTGACATCCTCGTCTTGGCCGAGGTGAAAAACCTGACCGGGCCCCATCTCATATTCGGAATCGCTGTGGCTGACATTGCTGGCCTGTGGATTATCCACAGGGACACCGCCAAGGTCACCGCTTCCAGTTTCGCTGAACGGAATGCCGCTCTTGGACGTGTTGGTGACAATCCACGCCGTGAAGTAGCTCTGGACCAGTGCTGCAATCAGCTCTGATTCGGTGTATCTGCGCAGCTGGAGCAGCGGTTCGATGATGGGCGCAATGAGCGGAACACCGCGGTACTGGTCCGGGCGTTCCGATTCCATGATGTGCAGGATCTGGGGTAGCCCGGTAGTTGCGCCGACGGCCTCTACCCGCTGCCATGTGGTCGTATCGCTCTTCCATTCGTGCGGGTAGGTGTTTCGCACCCAATAGGCCACAATTGCACCGCTGCTGTCTACTTCCACTCCGTCATAGATTTTGTTTCCGTTGCCGGGGTTCTTGCCCTCGGTGTAGCCCAGACCATCCAGCAGGCCGCCGCACTTGTCCGGGGTGGACACTCGGTCGGCCTCTACCAGATGCAGCCGCAGGCCATAGGGATGCAGCTTGTCCGGGTTGCGGATTTTTACCACGGCGAACACGTCGCCGCTCATGAGCCAGCTTTTCAAGGCCAGCTGCTGCAAGCCGTAGAAGTTGTTCAACCCCATGGCATCGCAGCTGCGGCGGTTCTCCGCCCACAGCCGGAACTCAGCCTCGGTCTTGGTCTGCCATTCTTTGGCCGCCTCCGGGGAAAGCCCCAACACATCCCGGTCAATGGTTGCTTTCAGGTTAAGGCCAGTGCCGACCACCTTTGTGCGGTTGGTGTTGATGGCACTCGTGGCAATCGGCGCGCTCATGTAGAGCATCCGGCTGCGCTGCCGCAGGGTGTCGGCGTTGTCGTGTATATCGCTGCTCGGCGAGTTGCTGTTGGGGAAGAATGCCCGCAGCGCGCGCCGCTTGTAGGATGCGCCCGCTTCGCTGTATCCGCTGGCTTGCGGTGCAGCAGTGACGCGGTATCTGACGCTCAAAAGTAATCGCCTCCGTAAATTTCAAACTAAGCGGGCTGGCTGGGGAAAGGAGTAAAAAGCAGCCAGCCCGCGGCAAAAGCCCAGATGGGCTGTTACCCTAAAAAATTACCAATCGCGCGGAATAACGGCAAATGCCTTGCGGGCACTCTGGCCGTTCAGCAGCGCAGTCAGTTCGTCGACTTTTTCCTCAGCATCCTTGATTTCATCGCTCAATTTGCCGAGGTCGAGGCGTGTAAGTTCCCGGTCATCAAGACGGTAGCTTTTCACGCCGCCGGAAAGCAGCTTGTTGTAGGCCAAATACAGGTTGTCAAGCCGCTGCGTGTGGAACTCCAGCCGCTTTTTGATGGTCACGGTATCCATACCTCACACCTCACCAGTCATCTAAAAGTTTCTCCCGCTTCCTGCCGGTTGGCTGGGAGCGGGAGATGGGTTGTTGAATATTTACCGCCGCCGGGGTATCGACTGCCTTGCCACGCAGCTGTTTCAGCCTGCGGTCAATGGCATCGAGGTCTTTCGGCAGCACCTTGAAAGCCGCCAGAGCGTAGTTTCTACAGTCCAGCGGCTCGTTGCGCTCATGGCCGGAGATTTTCTCCCACTGCCACGGATTGCGGTGGCCATCCTTGTAAACCAAATGCTCAGACAACAAGCCATTGAAATAGCCGAGACCGTAATCATCCCGGCGCGGGAAGTGGCAGTACCGGGCGCCCGGCTCCTGCACTTTCAGGTCGTCCATGATGATTTGTTTGCCGGAGTCAACGCCCAACTGGTACTGCCAGCACATCCCGATGTAGCGGTTCTGCACCGTGATTTTTTGCTGCTTCGGCGGGCCAGTGAACGGCCTGTCAGAGCCGGGAAAGCCCTTGATGCAGAAAACCTTTTTCCCTATGCGGTCATGGCACCGCTGGCGTATTTCTTGGGTGAAATGACCGCCCTCGTCCACAAATTTGATGGACACAGGCAGTTCCACACCGTCAGCAAATTTCAGCTTGCGATCAAACACCAGTTCGTCCAGCTGCTGCCAGACTTCATCGCTGTCAGGTCTGCCGCTGACGATGCCCTTTTCGATGCCCCATGTTTCCCCGAAGTGGCCGAATCCCACAATCTCGTACTCCATGCGGTCATCCTGCGTGTCAACGCCAGCAGTCAGCACCAGAACACCCTCCGGCAGTTCTGCGGGATATTCCTCCCTGCGGCCCAGCATGGTATCCTCGTCCTGCACATCGCCACGGTCTTCCCACAGCAGCCCAAGGCGGGTGTTGTAGACAACCTGCATCTTCTTGGTATCGCCCAAGGCGGACAGGTATTTCAGCACGGTGTCTTTCCATGCCGCCCATTGGCTGACAAAGCTGTTCAGCCAGAAGCTGCGGATGCCGTTCTCATAGGCTGCCGGGTTTTCGGCCTGCCAGTGAGCGGGTGCCCGCTTCATGGTCACCTCGTCTGAAATGCAGCCGCACTCCGGGCAGAGATACCACACGTCCTTGACCTTGTAGGTTTTCTCGCCGTGGGTCTCGATGGTGTCGTAATCGTATCGAATGTCTTCCCAGCGTAGTTCGTGGAAGCCCTTGCAGTGTGGGCACTGGGATACCCAGCGTTCCATTGTGCCCTTGACGTAGGACTTGGCAATGGCACTGTGCCCCTTGATGGTGGGGGTGCTGACCTCCACCGCCTTGGCATTGTAGAACGTGGTCTGTCTGGCCATTGCTAGTTCCCAAGGGTCGCCCTCAGTGCCGGCACTCGTAGCCCAGCGGTCACGTTCATCGCCCAGCACATAGCGGATGGGCTTCGACGCCAGAGCGTGCGCCTCGGTGGAGCCGCACATGGTCAGGATGCCGCCGGGGTAGCTCTTTTGCAGAATGGTGTTTCCGCTGTCCCGCCGTTTGCTCTCCACGACCTTGGCTCGCAACGTAGGACAATCTCGTATCATGGGAGCGATACGCAGTTTGCTGTACTCCTTGGCATCCGTCATCTGCGGATGGATGAATAGGATGGAGCCGGGGTCAACGTCAATCGTTCTGCCGACAATATTGTTCTCAAGCTCACTCTTGCCGACCTGCGAGGACGCTACGACAACGATGTGATGGACGCGAGGGTCAGAGTATGCGTCCATAATTTCCACCAGATAGGGCGTTCTGCTGTTGCGCCAGCGGCCTTGTTCAGCAGACGCTTCCGGGGACAGGACGCGGTTTTGTGCTGCCCACTCGCTGACCGTCACGTTGGGCGGCTGGCGAATAGCTGCCACCAGTTTCGACACCAGAGCATTCAGGCGGTCTACTGCGGCGTTGTCACTCATCCTCGTCACCGCCCAGTTTTTCAGTCCAAGACCGTCGTTCCCTGACGCGAGCCTCATACTTGGCCGGGTCATACCTGAACATGGCTATCTCTTCGGAAATCTGGTTCACCTCGCTGCGCATATACTCTGCAACCTCGGCAGGGTCAGACAGAGCAGCGGCATTGATGGCCACTCGGCTGGGCAACGCCATCAGCGCACCCCGGATGGTGTAGATAAGTTCGGAGGTCATGGCTGCCACGTCCTCGCTGCGGTGCATCTGCCCGGACAATTCCTTGGCTTCTGCCTGCGCGATTTTGGCTTTGCTGGTCTTGAGCGTGGCCTCTGCCTTAGCCTTGACCCGCTCAATCTTCTTGGCTTCCTCCGCCTCTTCCTTGGTCAAACCACCGCGGGAGACGCTGCCGATGTAGGCTTGCACGGCATCAGCGAGAATGTACTTTCCGGGGGATGAACTCGTTACCACCCCATCTTGTGTAAGCTGCCTCACTCTGCGTGCGGTAAGGCCTAGAACGGATGCCAGCTGCGTGGTTGTTACTTCCTTATCTGCAAGGATTTCTTTTTTTGCCACAAACTGTCCTCCTTTCCGGCATTACTTTATATTGGGATTGTGGTCAGATTCTTCAAAAAGCGGAAACGAAATGGTCGATTTTTTCCTCGTTGTATAAGCGCATTCCGGGGTCGACGAGCCCGCTCATGGTAGGGTACCCCCGTCACAGTACCTTTTCAGCACTGAACAGCTGCTCCTGCCCGCTGTCGGGCGGGTGCAGCAAGGCTTCGACCACAGCAGGGTCATACTCAAAGGTAAACCAAATCTTCTCCATAGGAGCCTCTATGGGGACGATGCAGGGGCCGATGCACCTTGTTTCGGTGTTCATAGCGATACACTCCTCTCTCAGATGCTGCGGATGACCTTGGCCTTGGAGTATGTCGGATGGTCTTTGGTCATCATGTTCAGGAACTCGTCTTTGGTGAAGCCGGACAGACGGAAGATCTCTTCGGGCTTCATGCCCAGTTGCTTGCCGATCTCGTCCACGGTCTTGCCCTCGTCCATGAGCTTCTTCACGATGGCTTTCATGGGGTCGAGCAGGTGTGTGCCGCGGGCGCGGTTGTGGGTTATGGTGCCGTATACGTCGGCACTCTCGTCACCGTGATGGTCTACGACTACGACAGGCACCTTGCCGCCCAGCAGGGACAGCAGCGGTTCACGGCCTGATACTGTCCAGCGGTGGAATCCGTCAATGATGGTTCCGTCCGGGCGTACCACGATGGGCAGCGTCCAGCCGTTGGTCAGGATGGACTGCACCAGCAGCTTCAGGTTCTCCTCGCTGACCTTGTTGGGGTTGTAGTCGTTGGCGTGGATGGTGTTGCGGTCTACCCACTGGAGGGATGCCAGCGGTTCGAATACGTCAATGCTTTCCATGGTTCTGCTCCTCCTTGATGCGGGCGTTGTGGTCGTTGTAGATGGTGGTCCAGAGGATGCGCAGGATGCGCATCTTGGGATCTCCGTACAGCAGCCCCTCGTACATGGTCTTGTAGTGCTTCTGTTCAGCGATACCATAGGTTTTTATGAACAGGCCTCGCCAGTGGTCGATGTGGGATAAGGTGTCCTTGGCGATGGTATACCGCTCCGGGTGGAGGAACAGCAGATCTTTGCAGAGGGCTTTGTAGTCCTTTTTCTCGGATTCTTCTTCCAGTTCGCCACGCTTGCGGGTGGTACGCCGGAACATTTCAGAATCCCAGTAGAGCAAAACGAGGTAGGCATTGGGCTCTCGACGCTGGATGCGCTCCCACAGGTCGTTGTCCGTTTCAGCTATCCAGCGGAGGCCTTGTGTGCCGCAGTCACCGAAGAATGCGCACAGCCGGAGGGCGTTCTTTCGGACACCCGCCTCATAGAGCCTCATATAGATTTCAGGGAATTCAAGGTTTCGCTCTTTGATGTAGAGCCAGACATCGGAATCCGACCAGTCATAAATGGGATAGAACTTGCCGCCGCGGGTGATGCGCTCCATCTTGGTGTTGGCGATGCACTTTAAGCGGGTTAGGCTCTCTGCGGTGCGCAGGCCGACAAGCTGGATGCCGTCGGAGAACGCCTTGGAGCAGAATGTCTGATAGTTCATCTCCCCGGCATAGTGGAGATACGGGCTGTACATGATGGCAAAATCAGGCGGTTTCCGCATCCACACATCCTCTTTGCCCGGTTCCCACGTTATCCACGATTCGGAACTGGAAAGATGGTCGATTACAGACACCTGTTTGAACGGCAAGCAAAACCATAAGAATTTTGCGCCGACCGACAGGAAGTTGCGCCGCCAGCGGTGTGCTGCATCGACCATGGAGGGATAGAGCCCTTCCTCGTCAATGAACGTCACCGTCAGCTGCTTGGGGTCGAGTTCGCCGGAGAGAATCATCTCATACACGAGGTTGGCCATGCACAGGCTGTCCTTGCCGGAGGAAAACGACAGATAGATTTTGCAGCCGTTTGCGAACACATTGCGGATACGGATTTTCGCCGCTTGCAGCACGTTCATGCTGCTCTCCACTACTTTCACAGGCATATCAGTTCACCACACTTCGGGCAACGGATGCACCTGTGCTGCTCCACGCCGCTGTCCGCCTCTGGAGCAGCTGTTTGCGGTTCAGAAGGTGTAGACACCTCCAGCACTGTGGAGGGCTGCTGCGGGGCAGCGGAGACGGTAGGAGCAGGCTGCGGGGCGGGAGCCACCGGGTAGGTCGGTGTTTCGGCATACGGAACGTGTTCCTCTGCCTGATGGCGGCTGATGGGTGCGATCTCGTTTTCCGGGAAATCGCCGTAGGAGCTGATTACTTCATCAGCTTCATCCGTGGTGCTGTTCAGCATTTCCAGCAGGTCAGCATCCCAGCCCGGAACGTCCACATCGCCGTCCAGTTCCTTGACCAGTTCTTCGATGGCATCCACATCGGTAAAGCCGAGTTCATAGACCTTGTTGTCGGCCATCATCAGCTTTTTCTTCTGCACATCGGTCAGCCCGACCATCACATAACAGTCGCAGGTTTCCCGACCCATGCGGAGCAGGGCTTCGTACAGACCGTTGCCGGCAATGATTTCGCCATCCTCGGCAACGACCAGCGGCTTCACCTGACCGAACATCTCAATGCTGCGGATGTACTCGGTGATTTGCTTGTCGGAGTGCCGGCGGATGTTGTGGGCAGGCTTATGCAGCTCTGCCAGCTTCTTTACCGTGATGTTCATCGTGCGGCCTCCTTCCTGTCAGAAACGAGGTCCAGAACGATGGAGAACAGGACGGCGGCTACGACAACGTAGATGCGGATCGTGCTCATCAGCTGCCAGATGCCCATAACGCCAAGCGGAATCAGGATCTGCCACGAGGCCACGGTGAGAACATCCAGTGCGAAGCCAAACTTCTTGCCGAAAACCAGATATTCGCAGTAGAGATAGGTAGACAGCGAGGAAATGGCGATGACCGTAATCAAGATAGCTTTCATTACGTTCAGCACCGGGCTGAAGCGCACCCACGTGAGCAGCGCAGCCAGCACCATGTAGATGCCAAACATCACGCCCGCCAGCACGAAGGCCTTTTTCATGTTGCCGCGCTTGGTGCCGTCCGTATTTTCATCGTTGTACTCAAACAGCGAATAATAATACGGACAAGCAAATGGGCCGGGCAGCAGAAGTAAGCCGTTGTACACGCCAGCCTTAATACCAGCGGCGTTTACACCGGGGTCGATGACGGCGAACGTGCCGCCAGTGTACACCAGAGCAGCAGCCACTACTACGGCCAACAGGCCATAAACGACCACCCATGAAAAGCCATCGGACAGCACGTTGCGAATCATGCCGTCTTTGAGCAACATAATCAGGAACGCCACACAGGTGACGTACACGATAATCATGCCGCCCTTGGTTCCAATGGGTGTATCGCCAAAGATCTCGTAGATGCCGCTCATCTGAGTCCACGTCTGAAACAGCGTCAGCAGACCGATGAAGTAGAACATCACCTTGCTCTGCATGATGCGCCGAATGGACGGAACACGGTCAGCGAACAAACCGAACGTGATACATGCCAGGGAATTGAACACTGCCCAGATGATTGCCGGAACTGCTCCGTATCGCAATGCAATGGTGCGGAAGTTCATCAAGCTGCCTACTCCTGCCCACGATGCAACAATGGAGCAGGCGTAGAAAATAGTGGGACTTGCCTTGAATTTCGCCTTGATTTTCTGATACATGGAAAAATCTCCTTCTTTGCGGCTGGACACGGCGAAATGTCTAGCTTGCAGCACCTCAGCTTTTCGGGGTGATGCGGTAATGCCACACGCAAAGGAGAGCAGCGTGCGGCTCGGAATCCTCCTTTCAGGTATAAAAATAGCGGCACCCGCCATTTCTGGCAGGCACCGCTTGGCTTGATTCGGATTTTGCATTCTAATCATATCACCGGGAGCATCCGTTGTCATCTGAATCCATATCAAAGCGTTGCTGGTCGTTGCTGCTCGTTGATTTCCGTTCTTCTTCGTTGCTGGTCGTTCTTGTTTATTGCACGGCATTACACGCCGTGTGAAACCGTCCTACACCGTCCATCACCGTGTGAAACAATCTGCATTGATTTTTGATATTTTCAGTTTGAATTTAACTTTTGGCAGCCAAAATGTAAAACTCATTTCTATATTTGGCCGTATTTTATGAAAATTTGAGGTTGAATTTGAGTTTTCGGGCAAAAATAAAAAGCCCCGCAAATGCAGGGCTTATCGGTCAATGCGATTCGAGGTAGTTGTAGGCCATCCGGCTGACCCCGGCTTCCGTGTAGCACTTTCCGAGTGCTCCGGCAACTTCTGCCCACGAGTAGCAGCGGACAAACCGCAGCCGGAAAATCAGATAAAGCCGGGCATCCATGATGCTCTTGCAGTACGCCTCGACCTTGGGCTTTTCTTCCGCTGCCTGTTCCTCCAACCAGCGGACACGTTCATCCATGTCAGCCAGTTCCACAGCCAGATCCGCCACCTTGTCCCGAACGCCGGGCGTATGTGGCATACCCGTCAGCTGTGGGGAGGCAGGATTGATTTTCTGCCGAAGATTCTCCAAGGCTTCACGGTCTTTTTCGAGGGTCATCTGAATGTCATAATACTTGGACAATTCCTGTAATGTCACAGCCTACCTCCGTCATAATTCAGCTGCCGTTTTGCAACGGTGCTTCTGTTATTTTATCACATTTTGCCGTTGGAAGATAGACAGGAAGCCCAGAAATTATGTGGTCTGCTCCAATTTTGCACAATCCCGGCACCTCATAGGTCTGGCCGTTGGAATCGGTGCGTTGGATAGGCGGGTCGAGGGGTATGTAGTTCTCACAAAACAGGCAGCTCATTCTTCCACCCTCTCAATTTTCGGGAACGGCTCATGCCCCAGCGGAACAGGTTTGAAAGAACGGATTGTTGTGCGCGGCTTTTCCCGCTTGTCTTTCGGACTGTCCAGCCACTGCTGGTGCTCGATGGCGTGTACAAGGTCGATACACGTTCCCCATGAATCGTGCTGCCGTCCACGGTAGCCGTGCGGCGGGAAAGCCATTTTGTAGGCGGTCTCAAACAAATTTTTGATGTTGCTGCACCGCTTTTGAAGGTCTGTATCGTAAGTGTACTTTCCAGTGAGAGCTTTGACGCGGGGTATGCCGTCATACGCCAGATCTTCGGCCAAATCATCGAACTGCCCCATGCGTAGCCTCATGTACTCGTCCACGGCCAGGCCGATGACGCGCAGCTGCTCTTCCGAAACCTCAATGCGGTACTTCATTTTCATTTTCCTTTTCCGTTTTTCTCATGCCCAAGAAATCACCCATCCCGTAGCTTCCATCCTTGCAACTGTGAAATTCAAACTGTGTTGGCGCGTTTGGAGATTCAAACTGCGGGGTGATGCCAGAAGATTCGAGGACTGTATACAAAGCGGCCGTGGCTGCCGTGTCCCTGTCGCCTGTTCCAGAGTGACAGAATTCTTTTCCGCAAAGGCGGCATTTATAGATTGCCATGTACATTTCCATCTGTTTGCTTACCTCCTTCGTATTCGCCGGACAGCACCAGAGCCATAGCCTCGCAGATGATGGTCACCTTGACCCGCTCAAGGTTTTCCCACGACAGGTCTTTCAGCCTGTCCTTGCGCTGCCCGGCGGTCTTCTGCATCAGCATCTGACGCAGTTCCATGCAGGCCTCTTTGAGAGCCGGGTAGTTGGCTTTCAGCCCGCCCATCTGCATAAAGCTCCACATGGTATCCAGCATCGGATTTTCCCATGGTTCAGGCTTTACCATTGGCGTCCTCCCGCGCAATGCGGTCGCGAGTGCGCTGCACCTTGTAGGATTTGATTTGTCGGATTCCTTCAGCGGTGATGCCATACCGCTCTTTCAGCCAGCTCAGATAGGAAACTAGCTTCCCGATGTCGGTTTCAAGGCAGCGGTATGCGATTTTGAGTGCGATTTGGCGTTTGATTTGAATTTCCACTTTCGGCTTATCCGGGTCGGCCGTGGTCTCCAGATTGACCCGGCGCAGCTTGTTGATACTCTTAATCGGAGCCGACAAGTGCCAGATGCAGGGCAGAGTATCCTCGTCCGGTTCACAAACTTCAACCCAGAATTTGATGAATTCGATGTTGAGCGGCAGCAGGTGTTCCACCTGCTCGACCATAATTTCGACATCAGCAATCTCCTCGGCGATATGCTCAGGGTCTTCCTCGCAAACAGCCTGAACCAACTCCGCCAGTTCCTCCGTGAAGTGGTTCATCTGAAGCTGCAAACCGTAGTGTTCGGCATTTTTCATATTCAGTTCGGAAATTTCCTTGTCAGACATTATCGCTTTCCTCCTTTATCTGTCGGAATGTCACTTCCTCGTTTTTCTCCCAGTCGCAAATCAGGCAGAGGGTATCAGTGCCGGGCGCAGTATCTTTCAGCCCGTCCATCTGCCAGATGTTCCATGAGATTCTTGTTGCAACCGCTATGGCCCAGCTTGCACTTATTGGCAATCCCAGTTTTTCAATCCAGTTTTCGGTGAATGTCAAGAACAGATTCACCCGCGCCAGAAGAAGGTTGTCGCCCTGATACTCATATCCATAAACCGACTGATATGCGCTTGACACAAGTGCTTTCCACTGGAATTTGTGGTTTGCGTTCTCCTGAATCGCCCTTAGCTTTCTGTCCAGAATGCCAACGCGGTCAGGGATTGCGACAGGCTCTCCTGTGGTTGGGTCATATCTGCTGGTGAGGAATGGAGCCTCCCCGCAGGTGATCTCCAAACACCGCTCATGTACAAACTGCTCCCAGTTGCCTTTGTTCAGTTCCTGCTCGGCGTGGTCGGCCATCTTTTTGACCACCCACAGCGGGGTAAAAACCTCGGCCTTGCCTCTTGTGCGCTTTTTCTGCTCGGATAGCCGCTTCTGGACGCGGGGCATCAGCTTAATTCTGTCAAGCTGCTCTATCGTGATTTCTCCCATTTGTCCGCAGTCCACATTGGGCGGCGGGTCTGTTGCCCAGATGATATTCTTCCCGGTGGTCTGGTCTTTCAGGAGAATCGGCAGCACCAACCGGAGAATCGGGTCGGAAAAGTCAATCAGATTTTCCATTAGTCAGCCCTCACCATGATTTTGTTTTCTTCTTTCAGCCAGTCCTTGACGCAGTGGAAACAGTGCTCGCGGGTCTGGCAACGCTCCGGATCACGATGCTGAATAAGGTTGCATATGCCCGGTGTCAGGTTCTCCGTGATGTCCTCGTCCGTCATGGAGCGGATAAAATCACCGTTTGTCATACTCGCCCTCCTCGCAGGCTTTTCGGCAAGCCTCGCATTTCTTGTACGGCTGCTCAAGCCAGCAATCGAACAGCAAGCATTTGGGCTTTCTGTATTCTGGCGGAGCCTTGCGTCCATGGGTTTGAGTGCGAAGTGCATGGTACTTGCACACATCTTTTCCGTAATAGTCCCCACCGAATGTGCATTTCCCGTGTTCCGGCGAAACCTCATGCTCAACTGTGATGATTTTCATTTTGTCACCTCCGGCGGCTCCAGAAGCGGAGCCCAGAACTTCACGGGACCATAGGGCGTATCTGCCGCTGGGCGGCCATCCTCGATGTACCACTTGCCGTTTTCAATCCAGCCCTTCATGGTGTTCCGACTCTCGCAGCAGACCCACACCATTTCGCTCATAATGCAGCAGTGCTTTTCTCCTGCGTTCTCCCAGCTTTCATCGTGGACAGGCGGCGGGTTTTTGGCATCGTGCCACGATACACGACGGATAAAATCAACGACCATCTGACTGGCTTCCCGGAGGGTCTTCGCTGCGGCCTCCTTGCCCTGGAAGCCATTGTAATACTCGACCTCGGCCAGAGCGTCCATGTCTGTTTCCGGGTCGATAAAGCGCAGTGCTTCTTCCAACGTCATTTTAGTTCCTCCTTCTTCAGGCAGATCCACGGATACTCGCTATGCTTGAGGCCATGAATGTACCGCATTCGTGCCTGAATGCAGCGACCATATTCGGAGCAGCCAGTGCAGAATGGCTCCCGGTTGTAGAGCATCTTGGAAACATCCTGATACGGTGGAATATGAGAAGACGGCGTTGTCTGCGCAAACTCCTTGGCGAAGTAGAATTCCACCTCGTCGGCTTCTTCCTTCCGGCTGATCTGCCCGGAAACATCGATTGCGATAAGCGCGATGGACAGCAGCACCGCGATGCCGATGCCGACAGGAATTACAATTGCCCAGTTCATTCTGTGTACCTCCGTGCGTCCTTGTTCCAGCGCAGCGTGATGGGGTTGCCGCACTTGCAGGGCACTGTAAATTCCTGTTCCGCAATGTTGGTCTTGCCCTTGGCGTGGAACTCGCAACAGCTGCATTGGAACTCATACGGCGCAAGGCCACTCTCCAGCGAGATCGTAGCCCCGCAGCGGCAGCCTATGGACATCTGCGGAACGTGGAGGTATGTACCGAACTCCTTGCCGCAGCAGGGGCAGGTCAGGCGCAGAAGCCCACGTGCGCCGGGCTCCGGCGGGCGATTACTCTTTCTCATGGTCGGCTCCTTTCTCGGTCTGAAACCGAATCACTTCCCGGAACAGCAGCTCATTGTTGTGCTCCGATTCAGTCATAAAGTTGATGTACTCCCGGAACAACTGGCGGTCATGCTGCTGCCGGCTGGTTTCGCCCAGCAGGGCACCGATAGCCACGCCCACGGCCAGTATCGCAATGTTGATGAAGATCTGATCAGGCATTGTCATCACCCAGCACTTTCTCGATGAGGTCAAAGACCATTTCTCGGTCTTCGGTGGTCAGAAAGTCAGCCGCCATGATTTCAAACTTGAGGCGGTCAGCGTATTCTTTCAGGTCATCCATGGTTTACTCCTCTCCCAGCCGGGCAAGGATCTCGTCGCCCTTGTCCAGCAGTTCATCTCGCCGCTTTTTCTGCTCGGCCTCCAGCTTTTCCATTTCAGCCTGATACTTTTTCAGCGTTCCCGGCCGGAAATGCTTGCTCTGCCCCATACGGATTTTTGCGGCAATTTTCTTGTGCCGTTCAACGGTCTGGCGCAGTTCAGTGTCCGTGGTCAGAATCTGATAGCGATGGTGACAGCCGGGGCAGGTGAAATACTGCACCATGTAATCGCCGCTCCATGTACTGCGGATGCCGGCTGTCTGGATGCTGAACGGTGTGCCGCAGCGGTCACACTTTACAAGGTCGGTCATTCGCCATACTCCTTTCTGCACAGCTGGAACGCATTGCAGTGGTCGTCGCAAGTTTTGCAGCACTTGTCGCATTCAGGGTGAGCAGCTTTGCACTTATCACAGGGGGTGTCCGCTTTGCTGCCGGATCCATACACCGCAAAAAGCTGGTGGGTGCCGTCCTGCAAGGCCTTTTCGTCATCGGCCATTTCATAGCCGAGGGCTGTCAGCAGTTCATAGGTGCTGTCGAGGTCGTCATTTTTGCGGTGAACGAACTTGCTTGCACCTGTCGGTCCATTCCATTCCGTGCTCCAATAGCCCTCACGACTACCGTCCGTCGCATCGAAGGCAACCGCCAAGAGAATCTTCTCCGGCTCGGTATCGTAAGCGTTGAACATTTTCAGGGCATCTTCTAATTCCGTGTCTTCCCGAATCTGCTCATCCAGACCGATGCCGAGCAGCCGCAACACGTTTTCGTCATCCTCCATGTGCCGATATTCGGTCAGAATCGGGGTGGAATAAGCCAAGATTTCCGGCAGGTGCTTTTTGCACTCTGCGGGAGTCAAGTCCTTCACGAAGTCCCAGCGCAGCTCGTACATGAGCTTCGTAACAGCGGCAAACTGTTCTCTCGCAAGCTGCTCGGTGGCTCTTGCGGCCTCCCTCGCCGAGTTGCTGGCATCCTCAGCTTCCGTATCACGAGGTTTGTACAGGTCAATCTGATTTTCACTGACCTTATAGACATAAGCGATCTTGTCGGCATCTTCCGGCATGACGACTTCCTTTTTTGTGCCCCACTTTCCGTACGCATTTACATGCTCATGCGTCTGGTAGGAGGCCTGCGAATCTTCCGTAGCGAATTTTTTCAGCTGCTCAACCCATTCGGCCTTTTGGTGCTGCCATTTTTGCTGCTCCAGCGCATCCTGCATGGCCCGGTTGAAGTTCTGCGTACCGAGGGTTTCCAATACCCGGTTTCGGGCTTCCAAGTCCTCGATTTTGTCCAGCTGGGCGAAATCGGACAGGGTGGCACCGCGCTTTTCGGCTTTCTTGAAGCTGTCGCGGTTCAGTTCCAGCAGCTTGATGCGCCGCCGGATAGTGGACTGGGAGAACCCCGACTTGTCGGAGATCTGCTCCACTGTCTGCCCGAAGTCCATCATCATCTGGAAGCCCTGCGCCTGTTCGTAGACGGTGAGGTCTGACCGCTGCATATTCTCAATCATCATGGTCTGCATCTGCTCCCGCTCGTCCATCTCCACGATGGCGCAGGGCAGTTCGTACAGCCCTGCCTGCTGCGCTGCTGCTGCCCGGCGGTGGCCGATGATGATGGTGTAGTCCTCACTGGACCACACAGCCTTGGGTGTCCATGCTGCCGCTGCTGCGGCTGCATCCCCGCCCTCGTCAACGCACTTTGCGATGTACTCCCGGCTGTTGAGGTAATGGCCGGGGATTACGGTCAAGTTCTGGTACACACCGTTTTCCTTGATGCTGGCGGCAAGTTCGGACAGGTCGCCCAGTTCCTTGCGGGGGTTATCGGGGTGAGGGTACAGCTGCCGGATAGGGATGTAAGTAATGTCTGCCATAGGGATACTCCTTTCTTATTTCGGGTTAGAAAAACGTGAGCTGCCCGGTTTTTGTTTCGTTAAGGTGCTCGTTTTCCGGGGCTTTAGGCTCATTTTTGATAGATTTTTGCAAATTTGCGGGTTTAATATCGGTTTTTTCGATTTTTGCAGGTTCGCCTTTCGGCTCAAACAGCAGGTTCATCTGCGCTATCTGGCGGCGCATATACCACACATCGGTTGAGAAAAGCGGCATATACCAGATGCGGTTTTGTGGTCCTGCGGGCAGCAATCCGCGGCTGTCGTAGGCCGTTGCCGGGTTCACGAGTGTGTCACCGATGACTACATATCCAGCGCAGCCCATGAAGCTGCACTGGATGTAGCACATCAGCCCAACGATGAAGTCAATGTCTTGGGCTATGACAAGGACTTTGTTGTGGTAGCAGATATTCCGTCTTTTGCAGACGTTCAAAAAGGCAAGCAGCGTGGCCCCAGCACCGCAGGCCGGGTCAGATACCGAGATGAATCCCTCCATGTCCGGGTGCAGCTTCGGGTCGAACGTAATCTCGGCCATGCAGCGGCACACATCGTAGGGAGTGAAGAACTGCCCGGCGTGGTCGTTGCCCAACTCGCACATCATGTACAGCGAACCGAGGAAGTCTTGGTCAGGATTCTGCTCCATGCCCATGATTACCTCAGCCAGCATTTCAACCATGCCATCCCGCTCCTTGGCGGAGTATTTGGAAACGATGGTCTGATACATCTTAGTGCGCTCTGGGGCATTTACCTTGTCCGTGCTGTTCGAGATCTCGATGGCCGTCAGGGTGACGAAGTCCTCCCAAATCTCCCAGCGGCTGTGCTTTCCAGTCAGGCTATTGAAGATTTTGAGGAAGTTCTTCTGGTGGTCATCCCGGATGCTGCGGGTCACTGCTGCCTTTGCCATAGGTTACTCCTCCTCGCTGTCAGCAGCGGCGATGGTGTAGTGGCCGTTGGAGAACTCAATCACACCAGCGGATTCCATATCATCCAGCAGCGCAATGGCCTTTTCTGCGGTCACGCCCATCTGCTGCTCCAACATGGCCTGCGTAACGCCGCCGTTCTGCCGGGCAATCTCGGTGGCCTTGGTCAGTTCATCGGCTGCGGGTTCTTCCGCATCGTCCAGTTCCTCGGCATCGACTTCCTCCAGCGGCTCGGCCTCCGGCGGCAGGTCAGGCTCCTTGGCTTCGGTTTCAGGAATCTCCGGCATCTTCCCGCCGATGGCGTTCAGGCGGCCGCTCTCAATCAGCTCACGGAAGAAGAACTGGCAGTAGTAGGAGTGCATATTCTTGAAGATGTTCTTGATTTTGCCGAACAGGGCATCCTCAATGGTGAAGGTCTTGCTCATGCGGTAGACCAGCACACCATCCTTCATGGTGAACAGGAGGTAGGCATCCGGGGAGATGTAGCTGTCCTCGCTGGCGGTTTCCAGCATGGACATCTGTTCACCCACGCCCTTGATGGGGCGGATAATCAGCTTGATGGGGTAGCTGTTCTTGATGAACGTGTAGGTCAGGTCGTGCGCCTCGCAGATGTTCTTCAGCTTGGTGCGCTGGGCGGCGAACTTAGAGGCTTCGTTTTCGTAGCTATCCATGGTATGTGCTCCTTTCAAGTGGCAGAAAAATGATAATCGTTATCCCGGTTCTCAATGGCAGTCAGACCCACAGCGTAGGCTGCCCACACATCGGCTTTGAAGCCGTAGAAGAAATCCGGGCTCTTTTTTGTTCCACGGCCATTTTTGAGGTCGTGGTCTGCGAATCGGTCAATAAGCGCCCGCCGGATGGCGGCATCATTGGCGCGGGTGTTGTGGCAGATATGCCGCTTCTCCTCGATGCGGCACAGCAACCGTACCGGGCAGCAGGCGTTCAGGGCTTCATAGAAGCGGCCGATCCAGAGGACGGTATCGAACACCTCCCGGCCTACCGACATTCCGTAGGAGGCCACCATCTCGATGACCGCCCAACGCCAGCCCTGTGCCCCGGCAGAGGAAAGCTTTTGCAGCAGCTCTGCATTGTCGATTTTTCCAAATTCCAGAGGGCGCAGGGTGCTGCGATCAATCACGCAGTAGCCAGACTGGGTGTTACCGGGGTCGATAGCGATAATCGGAAAGGTGCTCACAGGTACGACCTCCCAAACTCTTGGATGAACTGCTCCTCCGGCCAGCCGTAATACTCCATGGCCTTTTTCTGCGCCCACCTTTTTAAGCAGAGATCGGCCTCTCTATTTGTATGTACGGCAGTCACGCCGTTCTGGTGGCACCAAGGGCAGAGGTTTGCCCACAGGCCAAGCCGCTTGCTCTTATCCCGGTACGGTCCGAAAAAGACTTCGTGCCGGGCGGTGCGATACCGCCCGCAAATCAGACAGGTGGGGCTCTTGCTGAGGATGCTGGGCGCATAGCCATTGCTGTCCAGCTTCTCGCCGTATTCATTTTGTGCCATATCAACGTCTCCTCCTACGCTCAAAAGACTGCTGGGAAACCTGCTGCATAATCAGCTGAACCTTGTTCTGCACGCCCTGCTCGGCCAGTACGTTGACGGGCTGTGAGGTGGCACCGATGCGACCAAGGGTCTGTGCCCGGACACGCTTGATGAAATTCAGCTGCTGCTTACGGAACTCTTTGTCCACTTCCACAGCATCCTTGCTGCCATCGATATCAGCAACTTCCAGATCCGGGGCTTGCATGGCATCGGCAGCGCAGCGGCGCAGCTTTTCCATTGCTACGTCCAAACCGTCCTCGTGCGCCCACTGGTTCAACTGCTCATAGTTGGCGTGGCTTTCTTTGCGCAGCCGTTCCAGCCGTTCTGGACCATAGTGCAGTATGTCAATAACTGCCTTTGCGTAAATCTGCCATGCGATTCTTGCAGCTTTATTTCCAGCAATCTGATATTGCTGCTCTTTGCGGCCACGAGGTGCCCGTAGCATCGGGATGCGGTAGTCGGAAGTGACATACCCCGCCAACCAGCTTTCCCGAATGGCCTCGGCCTTGTCCTTGGAGGGTCTGCCGTTTGCATCCGGGGTCATAATGACCTCGGTGTTCTGGTTCTCCAACTCGTCAATTCTAGCTTTAATGCGCTCCAGTCTGGTCTTGCCGACGCCGAACTCCTGATGCAGCGCAATGGTGGTGCACAAACACACGATTTGTCCGACCGCCTGTCTGGTATCGTCCATTTCGGTCTCAAACGGTTTTTTCACGGTTCAACACCTCCCGAAATAATCCAGACCCGGCGGGAACCCCATCCAGACCAGCTTAGAGCCTCTGCATGGGTGTTTACTGCCACATCCAGCTTGTTACCTTTTACCGCGCCCCCGGTGTCCTGAACGACCCGGAGACCTACGCCCTCGATATAGACCACTGTGCCGTAGGGCAGAACGCTGGTGTCGGCAGCTACGGTCACGCCCGGCTGCACCTTTGCGCCGCTGGATGTGATGCCGTGCCCCTCGCCACAGATGTGGGCGTATTCCTCGGAACAATAGGCTGTGCAGCTGAACGCCCCGGCGTATGTAAGGGTCAAATCGGTCTGGGCGTTCAGTTCTGCGGTCAGCTTGTCTACCTCGGTTTGGAGTTGGTCAATGGTTTCATCACGTTCTCCGGCCATGCGCTCCCAGTTGGATGACTTGCTGGCGTAGATATCCCGCTCGGTTTCCAGATCGTTCACCCGCCGGGAGTAGGCCGTGCTTGTGAGGATGCAGCCAACCATCGCACACGAAACGCACACGATCAGGCTGCGGAATGGTCTTTTCGACCTCATGCCGTGCCACCTCCAATCTGTGCCGGGGCTGCGCCGCCGGGCAGAGCCGGGGGCTGCAAACTCTCAACCGGGGCATCCTGCACAGCCCGGTCGAAGCCCGGCCGGACGAACTGGCGCAGATCCGCGCTGCTGCGGCTGCTGAAAATCTCCGACAGGTCTGCCGGGGAGCCAGCCCAGTGCTGCACCGCCACCGGCAGGGTGGAGAAAATCTCAGCGTTCCGAGCCTTGAAGTCCTCGCCGGTGAGTTTCCCGGTGGGGGTCACCAGCCCGCCGTGGCCCATGTAGTACAGATTTGCCTCGATTTTCCGGGCAGCTGCCGCAGCCTGCGCCCAGAGGTCGTTTGCCGAGGGAAGCCCGGCGGCCAGCAGCTTCTTGACCTCGGCGCACCAGTCAACAATAAGCTGATTCTGGTAGCGGCACTGCGTAAATGCAGTGTACAGGGCCTTTTCCACGATTTCATCCGGGATAGCACCGAACGCTTGGATATAGATTTTGGTATCTGCCATGCGTTCCTCTTTGCTGCGGATGCGGCCGTAGTGGTCATCGATGACCACCAGCAACTCCATCAGTTTTTTGTCTGTCATGTTGAACCTCCCAAAAGTTCACCGAAAATTTCATTGTAGTCCTCGGCAGCGGAGCGTTTGGGCTGCTGACCCGCCGGGGGCTTGCGCCGCTCGTCACGGGACTGCACGTCACCAAGGGTTCTCACACCCTCGTTTTTCCATACTTTCAGGATGCCGTTGACGTAGGACCATTTGCGAACCCCGGCCAGAGCGGCCTTTTTGATGGCCATCAGAATGAGGTCGTCTGTAAAAATCTCCCGCCATTCCAGCAGGTCTTCCCGCGCTGCTGGCGGGAAACCGCCGAGATTGTCCTCAAAAGAGCGGATAATCTCAGCCAGCCCAGCATCGACGGCCGGACTACCGTTATCTTTATCTATATCTCTTATCTCTTTATCTCTTATATCTGTTCTCTTATCTCTTATATCTGTATGGACATTGTCCACGCTGTTGTCTGCGGTGCTGTCTCCAGTCTGCATAGGAAGTTGTCTGCGACGATTTTCACGTTGGAGACGTTTCTGTGCGGAGTAGTCAGTTTCACTGCCGACCATTTCAGCATGATTGACAAGAACCAGCGTTCCATCCTGTTCTTCATAAATCAGACCAAGTTGTTTATAGAGACCAAGAGCAACACGGACGGTATCCAGCGAAAACCATTTACAGTCACGCTGAATTTTCTCAATATCAAAAGGAATAATGATGTCGCCAATTTGACAGGTCAGGCGGCCGCCCGTATTGATGGTTTTGAGACAGAGCATTTGATAAAGGACGACATAGCTGGCACCGTTCGGCTGGCTCATCAGGAAATCGACCACTTCTGAATTCATGAACGAATCCTTGAGCTTTATCCAGTAGTATCTTTTACCAGTTGCCATTATCAGACCCCCTTAGAACGGCAGGTCGTCGCTGTCATCGATTTCGGAGAAATCATCGGGATTACCCTGCGAGTAGCCGGGCTGCTGACCCGCCGGGGCACTCTGCTGCCACTGCTGCCGCTGGCTCTGGGTGTTGAAGCCCATCTGCTGCGGCTGCTGATTCTGATAGGGCGGCTTCTGGTAGCCCGGCGGCGGTGCCTCACCGCCATCATCCACTCGCTGCTCCGTTTTTGGGCCGCAAAAGTGAATCTTCTGGACCACAAACTCGGTGGCGGTGCGCTTCTGACCGTTCTTGTCTTCGTAGGAGCGGGTCTGGCACTGGCACTCCACAAGAGCCGTGCTGCCCTTGCGAAAATACTGGCAAACGAACTCTGCCGTTTTACGCCATGCCACGAAATTCAGCCAATCGGTAGCCCGCCGGCCATCCTGACCGACATTGTCCCGGTCAACGGCCATGCGAAAGCTGGCGACTGTCAGGCCGCTCTGTGTGGTCCGCATTTCAGGATCAGCGGCGAAGCGGCCCTGAAATGTGCAATTATTCAGCATCGGTGTCCTCCTGCTTGGTAATCAGCTCCGGATGAACTGCAAGCATCAAATCCAGCACAAAGTTACCAATGTCGTAAACGCTGCCGCCTGCACCCTTGTGATAAATGAGGCTGAGTTCGGCCTGCTTCTGGATCAGTTCCTTGTACTCCTCAACCGGGATAGCGATGGTCTGGACGTTCAAATCTTCCATAACTGGTTTCTTTCTTCTCGCATGATGCGGACCACCTTGCGGCACTGGTCCACATCGAACATTCCGATATGCGTAAATTCAATCGGGGTGCCCATCTTCTCGGACAGCCAGCGGTAGGCCTCATTCCGGCGGCCACGGTAGGGACCGTATTTCCAGAGCGGGTCAAATGCTGCATGAGCTGCCTTTTTCCAGTTGCGCAACTCCGAATTTGCCAAGCGGCCAAGGGGTTTGTCAGACCCCTTGTGTACGCCGACATAGGCACCGCAGCGAGGGCAGAGGTAAATCATGCCGAAGCTGTGGCCGTGGTAAACCACCGAACTGTCTACGAAGTCCGCGGGCGTTCCGCAGTAGTCGCAGATGACGATTCGGCCTTTCATCGTGACCATTCCTCCTTGTACCGGGCCAACTGCTCCGGGGTATCCGTCTCGATACCCAGAGCCTTGGCTTCATCAATCGCACCGTCAATCAGGTGTGAAAATTCTTTCGTGTCCATCTTGCTGGTGTCCTTGTAAACCAAGTAGCAGTTGAACCATTTTCCGTCCTCTTCCCGCACATCAAAGCAGCGGGTGTATTTGTAGAGGTCGTGAACATCCACGCTGACCGGAAGTTTGAAGCCCACGGTGCAGCCATCCTTATCTCTCGCAACCGTTCCGTAGGCCACAACCAGCCGCTCTTTCACAAGGTCGTCCGATTCGCCAGTTTCGGCGGCAATCTTGTTGACCAGAACATGGAAGTAGGCGTTTGCACTGTGGCTGCGCTTGTTGCGGTGCTTCTTGATTTCAATGTCCAGCAGTGGCTCCTGATTCAGCTTGTCCCACAGACTTCGGAAATCAGAATCAACTTCCAGCGTGATACGCTGCTTGCGGTTCAAGCTGAAACTCATATCGACCAGCCGCCCAGTCATAAGGCTTTCCAGTGTTCCTTGAACACGTTCATCAGACCGAAAGCATCCAACCAGTCGAAGAAGTCCGAAATGATGGGGCAAATATCCGGCGTTTCATCCCTGCGGTAGCACTCCGTCCAAACGTCCATGCCGTTGCTGACAAGGTAGGAAAACGTCTGCGCTTCCGGGATGAGCAGCATATAGGTTGGGTGCTGGGTGCTGGAATAGAACTTTCCACGCTCGTAGCCCTTGCTGAATTTGATGTCGTAGATGGTGCCAGCTTTCAGGGCATCGAGGCGGCCATACAGAACCACATCCATGCCCCGCACCTGAATCGTCCGACGGGCTTTGAACTGTAGCTGCCCGCCCTTGATGATGGAGGCGATCTGCCCAGCAGCCCAGTTCCACGGATTGTTGGGGTCATCGTGGCCATTGACAATGGCGGTCACGAGGTTTTCAAAGTCGATGCCGTTCTGCATGGCCTCCGTCCGGGGCGTAGGCTCTCGGCGCAGTACCAGCATGAACTCCGCCAGCGGGTCGCCCTCGGTGGTCAAATCCTCGTAAGGATTCTCCCGAATGAGATGCAGCCACGAGGACAGCAGCGAGTGAGTGACGAGGTATGCAGCCATTACTGTGCCTCCTCTGCGGGCTTGTACTGGGCGGAATTCGGGTCGAACGTCAGGCCGAGGGCTGCGATTTTGGCTTTCCACTGGGCGTTCAGTTCCCGGCTGGAAGTCAGGTGATGGTGCAGAGCCTTGAACGGCTGCATGGCGGCGTTGGCGGTATCTGCATCCTTGATGCCGGCAATAATCTTGCTGCCATCCCGCATAACCTGTTCGTATGCCTCGTTTTCCTTGGCGTTTGCAGCCACTTCCTCAGCGGCCTTGCTGTTATATTCCTCGAACAGCTTGGTCAGGAAGTCATTCTGGCTGCCTGGGCCAAGGGCGGGAATCTTATAAACGCCGTGGATGCCGCGGGTGCCCTTGGCGAAATACCGCTCACAGTTGGAGAAGCCGATGGTGCGGTCGTTGCCGTACATCTCCACGAAACCGCCCAGATCCATGGGCTCCCAGACGTTGTTCTTGGTCTGACCCTCGACCTTGATGCGGAGGCGGGTGTTGTCGCCGTCCTTTTCTTCGGTGGCATGGAATACGACCACGATGTTCTTTTTCAGCTCGTAGAAGCAGTAGTCCATCAGCCGGACGAACTCACGTCCTACAAAACCATAGCCCTTGAGGGACAGGCTGCCATCACGCTGACCGTACTTGGGGTTCTGCTTGATAGCCCACAGACCCATCAGGGAAATCAGCTTGCCGGCGGTATCGAATACCAGCGTCTCGAAGTCGTTGAGGTTCTCCGGCTTCAGGTCGTTCAGGATCTCGTCATAGCTGCGGGGCTGGATGTACGGCATACGGTAGCGAGGCTCGATACGGTCAATACCGAAGTCACAGTCGATGTGCAGCGGGCGGGGGGCGGACAGGGCCAGCGTGGACTTGCCGATGCCGGGGTAGCCAGCAATGAGCATCCGAATCTTCTTTGCGCCGTCCTGAATGTCGTTTGGATTGCGAATCATAATGTTTACTCCTTTTCAGTTTGCGGGTTTACTTGCGGAACATGACGTACTTGCCGGTGGTGCGGTTGACCAGCTCCATGAAGTCGGGAGCATCCCGGACGCAGAGATACAGGCGGAAATCCCATCCCTGTGCAGAGAGAGCTTCTTTCTGGCGGCGGGTCAGCTTTTTACCTCTTACTTTCAAAAAATCACCTCCTCGGTCTTGTTGACAGCGATGTTCAGTGTGATGGTTTCCCGGCAGCGGCGGCCGAAGTTGCCCTCCGAGCCGAACATCTTGGTTTTCTCGAACTCCTTTGCGCTGTACACGCTGGCACAGTTGAGAACATTGGGAATGCGGTCGGGATGCACTGCCCGGAATGCCTGACACGCCATCTGGTAGTTGGGTGCCCAAACCTCCGTCCACCCACCGCAGTACGGCTGGACATCATCGGAACCGTAGGTGAAGTAGAATTTTTCCAGATCCATCATTCGGCCTCGCTTTCGTCCTTGATGCAGATACCGAGCGCAGAGAACAAAAGCATCAGGCCAACTTCATCTCCGTCATCCAGGCTCATAAAGTCGAGCTCCCCGGCCACAAAGCCCTCACGGAGAATCACAGCGGTGCCCACAATGGGCTGACCATGTTCCGGCGTACCGTAGAGAATGCTGGCAATGTTGTTGATGGCGTAGCCTTTCAGCAGTCCCTCATCATCAATCACCATGCACAGTCCTTCCGGCAGATACTTGGGATGAACCACCTCAATGCAACCGCCGACCTCTTTCTGGAGGTTGTCCAGCAGCGGTTCGCCGAAGTCCTTGAACTGCATCTGATTCTCGGTGTCGAATACCAATCCTTTCATAAAATCACTCCTTTTCCGGGAAGCACTCACGGACTTCCCATGCGTCTGCGGCCTCTAAGCAGCGGTCGCAGCCAACGATTGTGCCATCATCGGTGCGGTAGATGGTATCGCACCTCTGGTGGCAGAGGGGGCACACAGGAGGCTCAGGGTAGCCAGCTTCTTCGTCAGTCGGATACAGCATCCAGCACCTCCCGGAGCTTGCGCCCCATCCAGCGGCCTACATCATCGAACATCCCCATGCTGTCCAGCCAGACAAACAGGGCTGCGATAACAGAGGTCACAGCAAACTGCGCCGCCGGGGCACGAGCTGCTGCCTGTTCGGCGGTGATGCCGTACACGATCATCAGAATCCGGGTCATTCCTTACACTCCCTTTCTTTGCGAGCCTTGCGGGCAGCCGTTTGGGCTTCCAGCTTCTCGCGGTTCCCGGGCTGGGCGATGAATTTTTTGAATCCCGCCAGCGTCACGCGGCCAAAGCTCTCACCGACTTCCGGGGGAATATCGGCCACGTTGATGTGAATTGTGGTGTCCATGTGGTCCTCCATGTGTTGTCTGTAGATGCTTAATCTACATCAGCCGCAAAAAAATATGCTCTCCTTCTCATTGACATCAATGTCCAGGAGAACGCAGAGACCCTTGATCTCGGATGCGGTAAACTCAGACTTATTGCGGAGTTTGTTCAAAAAACCCTGATAAGTCAGGCCGATTCGGGTTGCAACATACTTCATCTTATAGCCGGACTGGTCAATTTTGATTCGGAGCAGATTTGTGTTGGTCACGGTGGTATCACCTCGCTTTCTCTTCGGCTGTAGATGTTTCATCTACTGGGCGTATATTACCACATCGTTGATGTATTGTCAACAAGTTTTTTTGAAAAGGCAAAAATATGTTGACGATACAGGTACGCGTGTACTATAATAGCATCAGAAGATTTTGGGAGGACTATGATATGACTATTGGACAGAGAATCAAGGTTCGGAGAGAAGAACTCAATATGTCCCAAGAGGAACTGGCTAAGCGTATCGGTTACAAATCGCGTTCCTCCATCAACAAAATAGAGCTTGACCTTTATTCGTTGCAGCAGTCCAAAATCAAGGCTATTGCTGATGCACTTGATACGACCCCGTCTTACATCATGGGGTGGGATGAAGAAGCCAGCCGGAATGAGTGGGCCTCTAAATTCCGTGACAGCGTGATGCAGATTTTGAATAATGCGGATCCGGCCGACTTAGAGGCTGCTGGCATCAGCGTTCAGGAAATCGAGGAAGAACTGAGCGGCAGCGACTCTATTTCGTTGGTGACGGCCTGCGCCATTGCGGATGAGCTGGGCGAGTCGCTGGATTCTCTGCTGGGCCATACTCCCAAGGAAATGATAAAGGCCGCCCTCCAGCAGGAGGACGGCCAAACGGCTGAAATTATTGAGCTGCTTCTTGATTTACCGGCAGATCGGCAGCAGGAGGCGTTGAGCTATCTTCGTTACCTTTCAGGGCGTGCAGAAAAATAAGCAATCGCTCCTTATCAGCATCCGACAGTTTTTTGATTTTGGCAAAGATATCCGACCATTCGCTCGTAGTCATACGGCATGGCTCCTTTCTCAAATTTACTGTCGGCAGCAACTGAATTATATCAAATACGCACCCGCTTTTCAGGGATTCGTAGAATTATACCGAAAATCGGAAAAATATTGCGAATTTTGAAGAAGATAATCGTGAGGTGATGGTTGATGGCCCGAAAAAAGAATATTGCTGCGGGTCAGAATGCCGTCATTTATGCCCGCTATTCCTCCCACAACCAGCGAGAGGTCAGCATCGAGCAGCAGATCGCAGAGTGTACGAAGCACGCGGCTGCGCTTGGACTGCGCATTGTTGGTACATACGAGGACAGGGCAATCAGCGGCAAGACGGATAACCGGCCTCGTTTCCAGCAGATGATGCGGGATGCTGAAAAAGGGAAGTTTCAGGCCGTCGTGGCGTGGAAGTCCAACCGCATCGGGCGCAATATGCTGCAAGCCATGGTCAACGAGGCGAAGCTGGACGATTACGGCGTAAAGGTGTTTTACGCTGAGGAAGATTTTGACGATACTGCCGCCGGGCGTTTCGCATTGAGGAACATGATGAATGTGAATCAATTTTACAGCGAGAACATGGCGGAGGACATCACCCGGGGGCTGTATGATAACGCCAGCAAGTGCATGGCGAACGGTCGGCAGCCCTTGGGCTACAAGCGGGGTGAGGATGGCCGTGTGGTGCTGGATGAAGCGAATGCGGCCGTTGTGCGGGAAATATTCACCCGTGTGGCTGCTGGTGACCTGTTCGTGGACATTGCGCGAGATCTCAATGCCCAGGGCATCAAGACCAGCAAGGGAGCCAACTGGAACAAAGGCAGCTTCCAGAGTATTTGCCAGAACGAGCGGTACCGGGGCATCTACATATACGGGGATGTCCGGGTGGCCGATGGCATTCCACGCATAGTGAGCGATGATTTGTGGTACAGGGTACAGGAGGCCATGAGGATGAAAAAGAATCCAGTCGGAACCCGGCACCGTGTCGGGGCAGAAGATTATCTGCTGACCGGGAAGCTGCGCTGCGGGCATTGTGGCAGCTACATGACGGGCGTATCTGGCACCAGTAGAAACGGCGAGCTGCATTACTACTACACCTGCCAGAAGCGGCGCACCGAGCACGCCTGTGACAAGAAGAACATCCGCCGGGATGTCATTGAACCGGCTGTGGCTCAGGCCATCAAGATGTACTGCTTGACCGATGATGTCATTGCGTGGATAGCAGATCGGACGGTCGAATACTGGGAAAAGCACGACAATGACCTCCAGATTGAGGCGTTGGAGCAGCAGTTGGAGGAAAATAAAAAAGCCACCTCGAATATGCTGAAAGCCATCGAGATGGGGATTATCACAGAGGCCACCCGCACCCGGATGGTCGAGCTTGAGACTGAGCAATCCCGGCTGAGCGTCCAGCTGAATGCAGCCAAAGAGGATGTCGTGAAAATCGACCGGGAGCAAATCATCTCCTATCTGGAACTGCTGCAGCAGGGTGACATCCACGACCGGGATTTTCAGATGGAACTGTTCAAGAACTTCCTTGTGGCTGTCTATGTCTATGATGATAATCGCATGAAGCTGGTTTTCTCCTGCATGGGAGACCAGAACAGCGTCGAAATTCCTTTGGAGACCGGAGAAGACCCGCCCGATGGCGGGCTGTCACTGGATGCTAAAATGTTCGTTTTGACTCCTGATAGCTCCACCAAAAAAGCACTGTACTTCGTAGGAAGTATGGTGCTTTTCTTTTTTATTCCGGCAAAAAGATCAGGGGTGCACCGCTCGCCATGCAGGCGGGCCAGTGACACCCCCGATCTCAATCGAAACCGTTATTTGATTTAACACCTGCAGTGTTTTCCGCGCCGCGCCGCCAGCTCCATGCCAAGGTCCGCCAGCGTATCTCTACGCTGGCGATCTTTTTATGGGCGCGGGTGGATTACGCAAGCCGCGCATCTAAAAAAGCCCCGCAGGGGCTTTTTTCCCCGCCGGACTGTTCGGCGGGTCGATGCTGTTCGAATCCACCCGCCTAGCCTCCGGGAAGGTTATTACAAAACAGAAACTCCAGTACCCGGTTCGGATACTGGAGTTCTTGGTGGGCGCGGGTGGATTCGAACCACCGAAGCTGAAAAGCAGCAGATTTACAGTCTGTCCCCATTGGCCACTCGGGAACACGCCCAGATTCCGTTCACGTCCGTTGCCGGACGACTTGTTTATTTTATCAGACTGCGGGCGATTTGTCAACTACTTTTTTCGGATTTTTGCAGCTTTTCTGCGGAAGCTGTCGGCAGGGTCAGTTTTGGGTCAGATGTTTCCGGCGCTCGTAATCCCGCAAGGCGGCAATGGCTTCGCCGGACATGGGGTATAGGGCAATGAGATTGAATATGGTCATCAGGCCGATGCCCACGTCGCCCAGATCCCACACCACGGTATAGGCTTCCAGGCCGCCCACCATCAGCATGACAAGGGCCAGCACCTTATAGGCTGTCTGCCAGCCCCAGCGGTCGCCAAAGAGGTACGCCACATTGGAGCGGGCATAGAACAGGATGCCGATGAAGGTGGAGAAGCTGAACAGCGCCAGCGTGACGGCAATGAACACCACGCCAAAGCTGCCCAGATGGTACTGCGCCGCTGCCTGCAGCAGGTCCATGCCGGTCAGCCCAGTGGTGACATTTGCGGGAGCCAGCAGCATCATAAAGGCAGTGCAGCTGCAGATGACCACCGTGTCGATCAGGACACCCAGTGCCTGCACAAAGCCCATCTTCACAGGGTCATCGCAGGAGGCAGCCGCTGCCGCACAGGGGGCCGAACCGCTGCCCGCTTCATTGGAGAACAGGCCGCGCTTGACACCGTTCATCAGCACCGCGCCAAAGCCGCCCGCGGCCACCTGCCGCAGGCCGAAGGCTTCCGAGAAGATGCGGCCCAGCACAGCGGGCAGCTGGCGGAAATTTACCGCAATGATGATGACCGTCATCACGAAATAGCAGACCGCCATGATCGGCACGATGACATCCAGGCTTTTCACGGTGGCATCTTTGCGCAGGACAATGACCGCCGAGAGCACCACCAGCACCACCGTGGTCACAATGGGCGGGATGGAGAACGCATTGGCAAAGGCAGAGCTGACCGAGTTGCTGATGACCTGGCTGATGCCGCACCAGCAGATGAGGCCCGAAATGGCAAACAACACCGCGATGATAGAATGACGCAGCTTTTTGCCCCGCTTGCGCTCGGCCAGCACATGGATGTAGTAAGCCGGGCCGCCGCGCTGACCGCCATAGAGCGGGTCGGGCTGCCGGTACTTCTGGGCCAGTGTGGATTCCACAAAGGAGGTGGAGGCCCCCAGCAGGGCCGTGACCCACATCCAGAACACCGCACCGGCACCACCGGCAGACACTGCCGCCACCACGCCCACCAGATTGCCCATGCCTACCCGGGTGGCCGTGGAGACGATGAGCGTCTGAAAAGAGGAAAGGCTGTCCATGCTCTGGTTCTTTTCGCAGACAGCGGCGATCATATCCCGGAACAGCCGCACGGGCAGCAGCCGGGTGCGCAGGGTGAAGAACACGCCCGCCGTGAGCAGCAGCACCGCCATCAGCGAAATGCCGATGCCGCCGCCCACCGGCAGGGTGAACAGATCACCCCAGAGCAGGTTGTATACCGTTTCGATCAAATGGGACATTCTGAGGAGCCTCCTGTTGTGTGATTACTTTATTATAATACAGCACTTCAGGTTTGTAAATCAGAAAATCCCAGCGCAAGGAAAACAAAAAATCCGAACCCTTCTCTTTCGAGAAAAGGTTCGGATTTTCATGGTTTGGTGCGGATAAGAGGACTTGAACCTCCACCGAGTTGCCCCGATTAGAACCTGAATCTAACGCGTCTGCCAATTCCGCCATATCCGCATATTCTGTTTTGTTCGTGGGCCGTTTGGCTCGGAACGTTAATTATTATACCACAGCCACAAGAAAAGTCAAGCACTATTTTCAAAATTGTTCGACAAAAAAATGTTCTAAATTTCGGGCACTCCGTACAGGGGCATTTGAGTCGGAATATGGTACAATAAAAGCTGACCGTCCGGCCTGTATGCCGCCGGGCGAGTAATGACGGAATGAGGGAAACCGAATGTTCAATGTTCTGATCTTCATCATCGGCGCGGGCATCATGTTCTACATGGGCCTGCGCAGTGTGCTGCAGCGCCGCCGCTTACAGCAGAAGGGCCAGCGTGTGGAGGCCCGGGTGGCCGGCACCGTTCAGAGCCGGGACGGCACGGCTTATCTGCTTGAGTTCGAGACCGAGGGCGGCAGCCACCGCCTGCACTACCCCAAAGCCGCCAAGGGCAAGGGCTTTGCCAGCGGAGAAACGGTCACGCTGTACTACGACCCCGAAGATCCCGAAAAGATGTATGTGGAGGGCGACCGCTCCGTTCTGGGGGCCGAGATCCTCTATTTCTGTCTGGCCGTTGTGCTGCTGGCACTGATGGTCAGCTTTAGCCGCTGAAAGGAGGTCACCGCAATGGTATTGGAACATATCGGAATGCCCCAGCCCGGGGACTGCCGGGTGGTATTCTCCGCCAGCGCCGAGGAGCTGGAAGCGGCCATTCAGGCCGAGCAGGCCGCAGAGAACCCGCCGCAGGCGGAAGAGGACCTGCTGACCGCCGCCGTGAACCGGGCTATCCTGACCGGTTTTTCCACATTATATCAGAAGCTTGTGGAAAAAGAGCATCTGGTTCCCGTGACCGATCCGGATTTTGAGCTGCTGGCCGTCAACCGGGCCGAGGGCTTCCGGGCGGGGGCAGAGTTCTACTGCCTGCCGCCGCTGGAGCTGGAACGTTACACCGGCTTCACCCAGCCCATCCAGCCCCGGCCCATCCGTCAGGTGAGCATTGAACTGGAAGTGAACACCCGGCACGGCGATGAAGACCGCGCCGCCGATGCCGCAGGCAAGGCGGCCCTGCGCCAGCAGGTTGCACGGGAGCTCTATGCCCAGCGCTGTGCGCAGGCCAAGGCACTGGCCCGCCGGGAGCTTATCTTCCAGCTGGGCGGCTGTGTCAAGGGCACCCTGCCCAAGGATCTGGTCTCCGGCAACTATTTTGCCGAACAGCGGAACTTCAACCTGCGGCTGCAGGCCAACAACGTCAACTTTGACCAGTACCTCAAGGTGCGGGGCCAGACCGTGGAACAGTTCCGCACTGAGCTCCACGCACAGGCAGAGCAGAAGCTGCGGGGCAGTCTGGGCCTTCTGATGGTGGCCGAGCGGGAACACCTCTGGCCCACCGATGCCGAGGTGGAGGCCGCACTGGCACACTGGAAGGGTGAGCGTACCTTCCCTGCCAACGATTTCCGCAAGGTGCGGCAGGGCATCGCCAGCCAGCGGGCGGCAGAGTTCGTGGAAGCCCACTCCACCCTGCTTCCCCCGCCGGAGGAACCGGTGCTGGAAACCATCGCATAAAAAATGGGAGATGCCGTGTGCCGACATCTCCCATTTTGGTTTTTTCAGGTCTCCACGCCCTCGAACTGGCTGTTATAGAGCTTGGCATAGAAGCCGCCCTGCGCCAGCAGGGTGTCGTGGTCGCCCTGCTCCACGATGTGGCCATCCTTCATCACAAGGATGACATCGGCCTCACGGATGGTGGACAGGCGGTGGGCCACGATAAAGCTGGTGCGGCCCTGCATCATCCGGGCAAAGGCAGCCTGGATGCGCACCTCGGTGCGGGTATCGATGGAGGAGGTCGCCTCGTCCAGAATCAGCATGGGGGGCAGGCAGAGCATCACGCGGGCGATGCAGAGCAACTGCTTCTGGCCCTGACTGATGTTGCCGCCGTCCTCAGCAATGACGGTATCGTAACCCTTGGGCAGGCGGCGGATGAAGCTGTCGGCGTGGGCCGCTTTGGCGGCGGCAACGATCTCTTCCTCAGTGGCATCGGGCTTGCCGTAGGCAATGTTCTCCCGCACAGTACCGGCACGCAGCCAGGTCTCCTGCAGCACCATGCCGTAACTGCCGCGCAGGGAGGCGCGGGTCAGGCTGCGGATATTGTTTCCGGCCACCTCAATGGAGCCGCCGTTGACATCGTAGAACCGCATGAGCAGGTTGATGAGGGTGGTCTTGCCGCAGCCGGTGGGGCCGACGATGGCAATGCGCTGGCCGGGCTTGACGTCCAGGTTCAGGCCCTCGATGAGGGGGCGGTCCGGCAGGTAGCGGAAGGAGACATCCTTCAGCTCCACATGGCCGTCCGGCTGCAGCACCCTGGCGTGTTCGGCTTCGGGCACCTGGTCGTCGGCGTCCAGCAGCTCGAAGACGCGGGCCGCGCAGGCCAGTGCGTTCTGCAGCTCGGTGACGACGCCGGAGATCTCGTTGAAGGGCTTGGTGTACTGGTTGGCGTAGTTGAGGAAGATGCTCAGCTGGCCGATGGTGATGCCACCCGCCACAGCATAGATCGCACCCACCAGACCGACGCCTGCATAGACGATGTTGTTGACGAAGCGGGTGGCGGGGTTGGTCATGCTGGAAAAGAAGATGGCCTTCAGGCTGACATCCTGCAGCCGTGTGTTCACCTCGTCAAAGGAGGCAAGGCTCTCGGCCTCGTGGCCGAAGGCCTGCACGACCTTCTGGCCTTCGATCATCTCGTTGACCAGAGCGGTCTGCTCACCGCGCACGGTGCTCTGCCCCTGAAAATACTTGTAGCTGCGCTTGGCCAGAAAGCTGGCCACCACCAGGCTCAGCGGGGTGATGCAGACGACCACCAGCGTGATGGGGACATTCTCCCACAGCATGAACAGCAGGGTGCCGAAGATGGTCAGCAGGCCGGAGAACAGCTGGGTGAAGCCCATCAGCAGGCCGTCGGCGAAGGTGTCCACATCGGCGATCATCCGGCTGACGATGTCGCCAGAGGGGTGGCTGTCGAGGTAGGAGAGGGGGAGGGTCTGGATCTTCCGCAGGGCGGCATTGCGCAGGTCGCGGCTGACGGAGAAGGTGATTCGATTGTTGCAGACGCTCAGCAGCCACTGCGCAAAGGCTGCGAGGATGGCCACGGCCACGATCTGCACGATGATCTGCATCACACCGGCAAAGTCCACACGGCCCTTGCCGAGCATCAGGTCGATGGCGCTGCCGCAGAGGATGGGGATATACAGCTGTGCAGCCACGCTCACGGCGGCCACGATGAGGCTGCACCCCACGAAAAAGCGGTAGGGGCGGATCTTTTCCAGCACCCGGCGGAGCGTTGCCTTGCGCTGTTCCGGGGTCAGGCTGCTCTTTGCTTTTGCACTCATTTCTGCGCATCCCCTTTCTTGAACTGGCTGGCATAGATCTCCTCATAGACCGGGCAGGAGGCCAGCAGGTCGGCGTGTTTGCCGAGGCCGACGAGTTTGCCGTCGTCCAGAACGAGGATCTGGTCGGCGTGCTGCAGGCTGGCGGCGCGCTGGCTGACGATGAAGACGGTCAGGCTACCGGGCAGAGCGGCCAGCGCCTTGCGCAGGGCGGCGTCGGTGGCGTAGTCCAGAGCGCTGGCACTGTCATCCAGAATGAGGATGTCGGGCTTGCCCACCAGTGCGCGGGCAATGGTCAGGCGTTGCTTCTGGCCGCCGGAGAGGTTCCGGCCGCCCTGCTCCACAGGCTCGTCCAGCCCAAGGGGCTTCGTCTTGACGAATTCCGCAGCCTGCGCCGTTTCCAGTGCGGCCCACAGGTCGGCATCCGAGGCGTTCTTGTTGCCCCAGAGCAGGTTCGAGCGGATGGTGCCGCCGAAGAGCTGCGCTTTCTGCATGACGACGCTGACGCTGCCGCGCAGAACGTCCCGCGGGTATGCCTGCGCCGGACGGCCCAGGATCTCAACCGAACCCTCGGTGGCATCGTAGAAGCGGGGGATGAGGTTGATGAGGCTGGATTTGCCGCTGCCCGTGCCGCCGATGACGCCGATGGTCTGGCCGCGTTTGGCTGTGAAGCTGATGTCCGACAGGCTGGGGGCACCGGCACCGGCGTAGGTCAGGCTGACATGGTCGAACCGGACGGCGTCGTCGGCCTTGCCGGCCTCCACGGCATCCGGAAGGGCAGCGGGGAACGCCATCCCCGGTTCCGTGTCCAGCACCGCCTGCACACGGCTGGCGCAGGCCAGCGCCTTGCTGATCTGCACGATGAGGTTGGCCAGCTTGACCAGCTCGACCAGAATCTGGTTCATGTAGTTGACCAGCGCGATGACATCACCGGCTGCCATGCCGCCGATGTTGATCTCGATGCTGCCCACATACAGCAGCGCCACGATGGCTAGGTTGATGATCACGTAGGTCAGCGGGCTCATCAGGGAGGAGAGATGGCCGACGTGGAGCTGCATTTTGGTCAGCAGGTCGTTGGCAGACTCGAAGCGGTCGGTCTCGCTCTTCTCCTTGTCAAAGGCGCGGACGACGCGAACGCCGGTCAGGTTCTCGCGGGTCAGGCCCAGCACCCGGTCCAGACGGGCCTGGGCGGTCTTATACAGCGGGTTGGTCAGGACCATGACGCCGAAGACCACGATGGACAGCAGCGGGATGGCCACCACGAAGATCCATGCGGCCCGCGCATTGACCGTGAAGGCCATGACCATGGCCCCGACCACCACGAACGGGCTGCGCAGGAACAGGCGGAGGAAGAGGTTCAGGCCGCTCTGCACCTGATTGATGTCGCTGGTCATGCGGGTGATGAGGGTGCTGGTGCCCAGCGTGTCCATCTCGGTGAAGCCGAGCTTCTGGATGTGCTCAAACAGCGCATGGCGCAGCGAGGTGGAGTAGCCCACAGCGGCCTTGGCGGAGAAATACTGGGCCGTCAGGCTGCAGGTCAGGCCGATGACGGCGAGCAGCAGCAGGATGCCGCACCGCACAAGGATATAATGCAGGTCGTGCGCCGCAATGCCGACGTTGACGATGTCTGCCATGACCAGAGGGACAAACAGGTCGAACGTGGCTTCCAGCATCTTGAACAGCGGCGCGAGGACGGCCTCGCGCTTGTAGCCGTTCAGGTGGGTAAGCATTTTGTTCAAGGCGAAAGACTCCTTTTCTGAAATGTAAATCGGGGGAAACTTTCCCATCGCATATTATAATACAACCGGAATCGGAATGCTATTGTTTTGCGGAAAAATGCGATGCGTCTTCCCCATTGTGAAACTTGGAAAATCCTGCTATAATAAATTATTATGACGGATGGAAAAAGAAGGGTGATGCAAATGGCATACGAGAAAAGCGCACGGCGGTTCCGCCCGGTGGGCAGCCGGAAGAAAAAGGCCGCCCCCCAATACAGCCCGGCGGGCACGGGCTGCCCGGTGGTGGAGCAGGCCGTGGAGCGGCTCTACCGGGAGCAGAACGAAACGCATTTCTGGAACCTGATGAACGCCCTGAACTATGCACTGGAGCTGAAAACGCGGGTGCTGGTGCCGCTGGATGCCGCAGCCGACCCGCAGAGCGGCCCGGCTCCGTGGGCTTCCATGCCCATCCCGGCGGAAAAGGCAGAAGGGCTGGACCCCTGGCTGCTCCACACCCGGAAGGAACGCAGCTACCTGCCCCTGTTCACGTCGGTGAAGACGGCGGAAGCCGAGCGCGCCACGGCCACCCGGCCCATGGCCGAGCGCGGGATGCGGGAGGCCATGGAATATGCCCTGAACACCGACGGCATCGACGGTGTGGTCATCGACCCGTGGACCAATTCCGCTACGCTGGATGGCTCCATCCTGAACGGGCTGCTCAAGTCGGAGCGGGGCAGCGAAGGCCCCGGTCTGGAAGAACTGGATGCGGGCTACAATGCCGCGCGGCAGGGCAGCTGGGCCGAGGCGGTGCAGCACTATGAAAAAGCCGTCGAGGCGGGCAGCGCCGAAGCGCTGGCGCTGTTGGGCGACTGCCTGTATCAGGGCCGGGGTGCCCGGCGCAGCAAGGTACAGGCCCGGCGGATGTGGAAAAAAGCCGCCAAGGCCGGGGAAGTGCAGGCCATGATCGCCCTTGGCGATGACGCAGCGGCCTCCGGGCAGGAAGCCGCCGCCGCGCTGCAATACTACCGCCGCGCCCAGAGTGCCGCCCGCGGGATGCCGGATGTCTCCTATACGCCGCAGATCCGGCTCCGCATCGCCCAATGCGAAACGCGGTATGTCTCCCGCAAAAAGGCGCTGATGGAGCTGGCGGAGGCCGAGCAGGGCTTCTGCATCCAGCTGGAAGAGGGGGCACCGGACGCGGAGATCTGGCTGGACGAGACCCGGAAGACCGTGGCGGAGCTGATGAACGAAGGGCTGGAGAACCGATGAAATCGGCAGGAACACAAATTCTTTACATTTGTTCTATGAAATCGTCATAGGAAATCGGTAAGATGATTCTGGAAAAAAATCTGTGCTGCAAGAAAAGAGGACAAGCACTATGAGCAACGTGATCGGAATCGACCTTGGAACGACCAACTCCTGTGTGGCAGTGGTCGAGGGCGGCAAGCCCGTGGTCATCGCCAATGCCGAGGGCGAACGCACCACCCCCAGCGTGGTCGCCTTTACCAAAGATGGCGAGCGTCTGGTGGGCGGTGCAGCCAAGCGCCAGATCGCGACCAACTCCGGCCGCACCATCTCCAGCATCAAGCGCTACATGGGTTCCGACCACCGGGTCCACATCGACGGCAAAGACCTGACCCCGCAGGAGATCAGCGCCATGATCCTGACGAAGATCCGCCGCGACGCCGAGAGCTACCTCGGCGAGCCGGTGACCGAGGCCGTCATCACGGTGCCCGCCTACTTTGACGACAGCCAGCGCAAGGCCACGCAGGATGCAGGCCGTATCGCGGGGCTGAACGTTCTGCGCATCATCAACGAGCCGACGGCCGCAGCGGTGGCCTACGGCCTGGACAACGAAGCGCCGCAGAAGATTTTGGTCTATGACCTGGGCGGCGGCACCTTCGATGTCTCCATCATCGAGATCGAGGACGGCACCTTCACGGTGCTGGCCACCGGCGGCGACACCCATCTGGGCGGCGATGATTTTGATGAGCGGATCGTGGAGTATGCGGTGGCGGAGTTCAAGAAATCCGACCGCATCGACCTGAGCCGCGACCCCGCCGCCATGGGCCGCCTGAAAGAGGAGGCCGAAAAGGCCAAGAAGGAGCTGTCCAGCGCGCTGAGCGCCCAGCTGAACCTGCCCTTCATTGCGGTGGGCAAAGACGGCCCCCACCATCTGGACCTGACGCTTACCCGCCCGCAGTTCGAGATGATGACCGGCGACCTGCTGGCCCGCACCGTGCAGCCGGTGCAGAATGCCCTGCGGGATGCGGGCATCGCCGCCAGCCAGCTGGGCAAGGTGCTTCTGGTGGGCGGCAGCACCCGGATGCCGGCCGTAGAACGTCAGGTCAAAGAGCTGCTGGGCTGCGAGCCCAGCCACAGCCTGAACCCGGACGAGTGCGTCGCGATGGGCGCAGCGGTCCAGGGCGCTCTGCTGCAGGGCGGCGGCAAGCTGGCCGGTGCTTCCGGTGCCGCTGCGCAGGGGCTGGTGCTGATGGACGTCACCCCGCTGACCTTGTCCATTGAGACGCTGGGCGGCGTGGCGACCCCGCTCATCACCCGCAACAGCATGATCCCCACCCGGAAGAGCCAGATCTTCACGACGGCGCGCCCGATGCAGACCAGCGTGGAGATCAACGTCCTGCAGGGAGAGCGCCATTTTGCGCGGGACAACAAGAGCCTGGGCAAGTTCAAGCTGAACGGCATCCGCGCCAGCTTCTCGTCCAAACCGCAGATCGAAGTGACCTTTGACATCGACGTCAATGGCGTCGTGAAGGTCTCCGCCAAAGACCTCGGCACCGGGCGGGAGCAGAACATCACCATCACCGGCAGCACGAACCTGTCGGAACACGAGATCCAGCGCGCCATGGCGGATGCCGCCGCGTATGAGGCCGAGGACAGCCGCCGGAAAGAGCGGCTGGAACTTCACAATCAGGCCGAAGTGCTGGCCTACAAGGTGGATGAGGCCCTGTCCAAGTGCAAAAAGGAGCTGGACAAGGACGAAAAGAACCGCATCAAGGCCGATGTGGCCAACCTCCGCCGCTGCCTGCGGAAGGACAAACCCGAAAAGATGAACGAGACCGAGGAAGCAAACCTCCGGCAGGCCAAAGAGCAGCTGGAAGCCTCAGCCAACCACCTGATGATGCTCTACACGAGCGAAGAACAGAAAGAACAATAAGAAGACAAACAAAAAATCTCCGCGCAGCTGCGCGGAGATTTTTTGTTCGGCAGGGCCGGAACGGAGGGTGGAGAAACGGACATGTTTACACGATCAGCTCCACCGTGCTCCCCCCGCTGCGGGCCTTTTTGACGAGGACCTGATGGTCGATGCGGTCTTTGAGGGCGGCGACATGGGAGATGATGCCCACGAGCCGGTCGCCTTCGGTCAGGCCGGAGAGGACCCGGATGGCCTGTTCCAGACTCTCGTCGTCGAGGGAGCCGAAGCCCTCGTCGAGGAAGAGGGTATCCAGCCGGATGCCGCCGGCCGTGCTCTGGACTTCGTCCGAAAGGCCCAGCGCCAGCGCCAGCGAGGCCTTGAAGCTCTCGCCGCCGGAAAGGGTCTTCACACTGCGGCGGGTGCCGTTGTAGTGGTCGATGACGCCGAGGTCCAGGCCGGACTGGCTGCGCTGGTTTTCGGCCCCGACCCGCTCCAGCTCGTACTGCCCGGCGGTCATCTGCATCAGGCGGGTATTGGCGTGGACGAGGATGCGGTCGAGATAGTGCATCTGGATGTAGGCTTCCAGCTTGATCTTCTGCTTGCTGCTCAGGGTGCCGCCCGCTGTGGAGGCCAGCGCGTTGACCCACTGCCAGCGGGTCTCCAGCACCTGACGGGCCGCGGCCAGTCGGCGGTAGTCGGCGGCGGCGCGGCGGTTGGGCACGAGCTGGGCCGTCAGGGCTTTTTCCTGCTCGGCGGCCTGCTGGCGGGCCGTTTGCAGCGCAGTGAGCCGGGTGCGCAAAGCGTCGAGGTCTGCGGCCCCGGTCTCCGGGGCCTGCTGGTCTTGCAGGGCCTGCACGGCAGCTTCGGCGGCAGCGACGGCGTTTTCCGCAGCGCGGCGGGCGGCTTCGGCCTGCTCCATGCCGGTGCGCAGGGCAGTGCGCTGGGCCGTCAGGTCGGCGACCGTCTGCTGGGCCTCGGCGCGGCTGGCCGGTGCGCTCTGCCGGGCTTCGGTGATCTGCTGTTCCAGCGCCGCAGCCGTGGCTTCGCGGGCGGCGGCAGTCTGTTCGGCAGAGGCTGCTGCTGCTTCCAGCGCAGTGCGCTGGGCCGTTTTGGTCTTGCGGGTGGTATCCAGCCGGGTGCGGCGGGCACAGTCGGCGGCGGCCTTTTGCCGGGCTGCGCGGTTCTCGGACTGTGCGGTCTGGAGCGCGGCAGTCTCCTCGGCAAGGGCCGTTTTCAGCAGGGTCACGGTCAGAGCGACCGGCCCCTCCGGCGAGGTGAAGCGTTCGGGCAGAAGGCTTTCGGCGTCCCGGCGGAGGGTGGCTTTGCCCTCCCGCTGGGCGGCGAGGGCTTCGCGGGCGGCGGCTGCGCGGTCCTGCGCTTCGCGGTCTGCCGCTTCAGCCGCCTGCTTGGCGGCGGTCACCTGCGCCTGGGTGGGGGCGGTGTGAGGCAGCGCTGCTTTGGCCGGGTGGTGGACACTGCCGCAGACGGGGCAGGGGGTGCCTTCGGCAAGGCCCTGCGCCAGAAGTCCGGCCTGTGCGTCCAGAAACGCCCGCTCGCAGGCGTCCCGCTCCACGTGGGCGGCGTCCTGTGCGGCGGCTGCGGTGCGGTAGGCGTCCTGTGCCTGTCGGGCTGCGTGGGTGCGGCGCTGGTCTTCGGTCAGGCTCTGGGCCAGCGCGGTGAGGGCGGTCTCCCGGCGGGTGAGCTGCTCGGCCTGAGCAGTCAGGGCCACGTTCCGGGTCTCCGGGTCGCCGAGGGCGGCCGCTTCAGCGTCCAGCGCGGCGAGTTCTGCATCCAGCGCGGTCAGCTGGGCCCGCGCCTTGCGGGCTTTGGCTTGTTCCAGGTCGGCCTCGCTGCGGGCGGCGGTCTGTGCGCGGCAGAGCTTGTCCAGTGCGTCGCAGGCGTCAAGGCCCGCTCTGGCCCGCTCCAACTGGGCGGTCAAAGCGTCCAGTGCGGCGGCATCGCCTGCATGGCGGGCCGCATCGGCGCGGGCTGCGTCCCGGCGGGGGAGCAGGGCGGCAAGCTCCGCCTGCTTTTCGACCCGCTGGCGGCGGAGCGCTTCGGCCTGCTCGGCTCGGCCCAGCGTCTGCTGCAAGGCGTCCAGCTGCGTCTGCGCGGCGGTGTGGGCGGCGGCAGCGGCAGAGAGTTCCGCTTCCTGCCGGGTGAGGAGCCCGTCCAGAAGGGCGGTGACTTCCTCGGCGGGGCGCTGCGCCGAAAGCCCGCCCAGCGCTTCGGCGTCGGGGTCGGTCTCCGGATAGCGGATGCCGGAGAGCACCGCGTCCAGCTGGACGTTCTGGGCCGCGCGCTGGGCCGTGAGGCGGGCGTTCTCCTCTTGCAGCGCGTCCTGCAATTTCTGGTAGCGCTGGGTGCGGAACAGTTTGCGGAAGATCTTGCTCCGCTCCTCGGTCGTGGCGTTGAGCAGGCGGGTGAACTGCCCCTGCGCGATCATGGCGATCTGGCAGAACTGGTCGTAGTCCAGCCCGATGAGGGCGGTGACGGCGGCGGTGACATCCTTCGACCGGGTCACGGGCGGGCGGCCGTCCGGGTAGGTGAGGACGGCGTCCGCCTTTTCGGTGGTCGTGCCCTCGCCCCGCGCTTTGGGGCGGAGGTAGTCCGGGTTGCGGCGGACGGTGTACCGCTGGCCGCGCACCTCAAATTCCAGCTCGACAAAGGTGGGGGTGCCGGGGTCAGCGTACTTGCTGCGCAGCATGGCACCGTCCCGCACGCCGCCGCTGGAATGGTCGTACAGGGCATAGGTGATGGCGTCGAAAAGGGTGGTCTTGCCCGCGCCGGTGTCACCGGTGACGAGATACAGGCCGCCTTTGCCCAGGCGCTCCAGCTCCAGCGTGACGGTGCTGGCGTATGGCCCGAAGGCCGAGAGGGTCAGCTTCAGGGGTCTCATGCGTCCTCCTCCCTCCAGAGCGTTTCAATGAGCTGCTGGCAGAACGCAGCCTGCTCGGCGCTCAGGGGCTGATTGTTTTGCAGCGCATAAAAGGCCGCAAAGTGCTCCAGCGGCGTTTTCTGCTCGGTCTGGGCCGGGGCGTCGAGGTCGGCCTGGGTGCGGGTGCGGAGGTTGTCGTAGTCCAGCCGCATCAGGTTCGGGTAAATGACCCGCAGCCGGGCCAGCGCATCGGGCACATCCTGTTCGTCGGTCAGGGTGATGTGCAGATAGTCGTCGGTGGCCGTGCCTGCGTAGCTGCGGCGGTCGGTCAGCTCCATGTAGCTGCCGCGCAGCTCCCGCAGGTCGTGCTTCGGGGTCAGCGGCGCGGTGGAAAGTGTGACCTCTCCCTTCGGCCCCAGCTCCACAAACGTTGCGCTCTTGTGCTGGTGTGCCTCCGAGAAGGAATACTTCAGCGGGGTGCCGCAGTAGCGCAGGGTATCGCGGCCCACCTTCTGGGGGCTGTGCAGGTGGCCGAGGGCCACATAGTCGAAGCCGTCAAAGAGGGCGGCATCCACACAGTCCAGCCCGCCCACCGATGGCTCCTCGCTCTCGCAGGCGGCGGCACCGGCCACGAACTGGTGGGCCACCAGCACGCTGCGGCGGGCCGGGTCGGGGGCGCAGCGGCGCAGCACACAGCCCAGGGCGTCGCTGTAGCTCTCGATGGGCTCGTCTGGGTAGATGTGGCGCACCGTGGCGGGTTTCAGGAAGGGCAGTAAGTAAATGTCCACCGGGCCGTATGCGTCGGTGAGGGGGATGGGGGCCGGGGCCCCTTCGAACACCGGGCTGACGTAGACCTGGCTCCCCGCCAGCAGATGGGCACCGAACGCGACCCGCTCGGCGGAGTCGTGGTTGCCGCTGATGGCGAAGACCGGCAGCTTCCGGTCGGCCAGTTCGGTGAGGAACCAGTCCAGCAGACGGACGGCTTCGGCGGAGGGCACGGGTTTGTCGTAGAGGTCGCCTGCCAGCAGAACAGCATCCACGGGGCGGGTGTCGAGGAGCGACAAGATCTCCTCCAGAATATACCGCTGGTCGTCCAGCATGGAGAACTCGCAGACCCGCTTGCCGAGGTGCAGGTCGGAGAGGTGAAGAAAACGCATGGGAGCACCGCCTTTCAGTTGAATGGTTCTATTATAACATGAAGAAGAAGCGAGCAGAAGAGGAAACTCCTTCTGTCTGCTCGCTTCGCTCACATCCACCTCCCTCTGAGAGGGAGGCTGTCTGGCCCCCTCACCGAGGGGGCTGCCGCCGAAGGCGGCTGGGGGAGCTAGAACATCTTCTCCCAGGTGGCTTTGCCGACTGTGCCGTCGGCAGTGAGGCCGTTGCGGCGCTGGTAGCGCTCCACAGCGGCTGCGGTGGAAGCACCGTATTTGCCGTCGGTGGAGAGCTTTTCACCCAGCGCGTTCAGCTTCTGCTGCACCAGCCGGACCGTGCCGCCGGAACTGCCCTGCCGCAGCACGATGCCGGGGTAGGGGACGTTCAGGCCGTGTTTGGCGGTGTACTTGGTGTAGAGCACGTTCCAGGTGTTCGCGCCCACCTTGCCGTCCACATTCATGTCGTTTTTGAGCTGGAACTCCTTCACCGCGTTCACGCTCTTGGTGCCGAACCGCCCATCCGTGGTCAGCTCGTGGTACCAGGTGCAGGTGTCGCGCAGGCCGTTGAGCCAGGTCTGCACCAGTGCTACGTCGGGGCCGGTGGAGCCGCGCTGGATGAGGGAATAATAGGCAGGAATTGCCATGGTCAAACTCACACTCCTTCCACCAGGAGCTTATGCGGCGGAAGGTGGAAGTGTTCGTTGGAACCTTTGTCGGATCCAGCAGGCAATACCCGACGGCCAGGGCCTCTCCTGCCGGGAGAGGCGGCATCGCGGATGCGATGACGGAGAGGTTATCCCAGCAGGATGACATCTTCCCGGCGGGCGGTGTGCTTCTGCCACCACTCCACGCATTTGAACCGCAGGAGATACCGCCCGCAGACGAGGTCGTTCTCGGCGGGGGCGGCATAGCCGCCGCAGGCGGTGCGGCAGAGGCCGGGGTAGAGCACACACCACCAGTTCCGGCCATAGGGGGCTGCGCCGATGTCGATGCGCAGGGCCTGATACCGCCCGGCGGGCAGGGCCGAGGCAGAGTAGCGGGTGGTGCCGAAGTACATTTCCACCAGATACACCCGCACCGGTGCAAAACTGCCGCGCCCGGCCAGCACGGTGCGGGCGACCCGCTGCAGCTCGGACAGATGGGCCGCAGCCCAGCGGAGGGCGGCGGGCTGGTCTGCCGCCGGGCAGGTCGTGTCCAGATACGCGAGCACGGCGTCCCGCACGGCCAGCTTGTCGGTCTGGTCGGCAGTGGTGTCGCTGGCAGCGCGGATGTGGAGCCGTAGAGTGTCGGCGGCAAGCGCGGCTCCGGTGTCGAGCTGGGTGCGGCCCCAGCCCAGCAGGCCCTGCAGACCGATGCAGAGCGCGAGCGCACCGCTGAGTGTGATGCACCAGACAGTCATCTGGCGGCGGGATAAAATGCGGCTGTACATAAAAAACAGACCCTTTCTCTGGAAATACTATCCAGAGTCTGGGTCTGTTTGGGTGTGATTATACAGAGGAAACCCTCTCAGTCGCCTGCGGCGACAGCTCCCCCGAAGGGGGAGCTTGAATGGAAAAGGGAAACATCATAAACGAGATTGGATCGTTTGATGAATCTTTTCGCAGACAGAGTCAAAATGAAAATCCACTTCCGCATTCGAAAAACGTAGGACTTGTAAATGGTATTGCGCTAAAATAGCGCTTCGTTCGCGGTCATAAGTCTGTCCCTGTTCAGAAAAATGATGCGCGCCATCCACTTCGATGACCAATTGAGCCTTTGAACAATAAAAATCGACGATAAAGGATTCAATGATACGCTGCTTGTAGATTTTAACAGGATAGTTTCGTAAAAATTGATACCACAACTTTGCTTCCTGTGGAGTCATATTGCGGCGCAACGCACGAGCCTGCGGGAGCATACCATGATTTTTGGGAACAATATCAAGTTTCATAATGAATAGAGCGTGCACACGTCACTGCTGAAGCTCCCCCTTCGGGGGAGCTGGCAATGCGAAGCATTGACTGAGAGGGTCAGTTTTTCAGCGACTGCATCGGGGCGGGCAGGCGGCCGCCGCGGTTGATGAAGACCGACGGGTCGCGCTGGTTGACCGGCATGATGGGGCCATAGCCCAGCAGACCGCCGAAGTCCAGGATCTCGCCTGCCTTGCGGCCGATGGCCGGGATGACGCGGACGGCAGTGGTCTTGCTGTTGACCATGCCGATGGCGGCTTCGTCGGCGATGAGGGCGCTGATGACGGCAGGGGTGGTGTCGCCGGGGATGATGACCATGTCGATGCCCACCGAGCAGACGGCGGTCATAGCTTCGAGCTTTTCGATGGTCAGGCAGCCGCACTCCGCTGCGTGGATCATGCCGTCGTCCTCGCTGACGGGGATGAAGGCACCGGACAGGCCGCCCACGTGGTTGGAGGCCATGACGCCGCCCTTCTTGACGGCATCGTTCAGCAGGGCCAGGCAGGCTGTGGTGCCGCAGCAGCCGCAGGTCTCAAGGCCCATCTCTTCGAGGATGTTGGCCACGCTGTCGCCCACGGCCGGGGTGGGGGCCAGCGACAGGTCGATGATGCCGGCGGGTACGCCCAGCGCCTTGGAGGCGAGGTTTGCCACCAGCTGGCCCACGCGGGTGATCTTGAACGCCGTGCGCTTGACCAGCTCGGCCACCTCGTCGATGGGGGCATCCTTGGGCAGTTTGGCCAGCGCGGCGCGCACCGCACCGGGGCCGGAGACACCGACGTGGATTTCGCAGTCGGGCTCGCCGGGGCCGTGGAATGCACCGGCCATGAAGGGGTTGTCCTCCGGCGCATTGCAGAAGACGACCAGCTTGGCCGCACCGATGCACTGGCGGTCTGCCGTCAGCTCGCTGGCCTTCTTGACGGCCTCGCCCATCAGCTTGATGGCGTCCATGTTCAGGCCCGCCTTGGTGGCACCGATGTTCACCGAGCTGCACACGATGTCGGTCTCCGCCAGTGCGCGGGGGATGGACTCGATGAGCCGGAGGTCGCCCGCCGAAAAGCCCTTGTGCACAAGGGCCGTGTAGCCGCCCACAAAGTTGACGCCCACCTTCTTGCCGGCGGCGTCCAGTGCTTTGGCAAAGTCCACCGGGTCGGCATCCGGGCAGGCACCCAGCAGCATGGCGATGGGCGTCACGCTGATGCGCTTGTTGATGATGGGGATGCCGTATTCGGCGCTGATGTGCTCCACGGCGGGCACCAGATTGGCCGCCTTGGTCACGATCTTGTTGTAGACCTTTTCACAGGCCTTTTTCGGGTCCGGGTCGATGCAGTCCAGCAGGCTGATGCCCATGGTCACGGTCCGCACGTCCAGATTGTCCTGGGTGAACATCTCGATGGTTTCGAGGATGTCACCGGTATTCATCATGCTCATAATAGATTTCCCTTCTCTCTTAGATTCCTCTGTCGCTGACAAAAACGCGAAGCCCGGCTGCTTTGGAGCCGCAGGCGATTCGCACGTTCAAAACCGGCTTGCCAAGGCCTCCCCTCAATAGGGGAGGTGGCATCGCGTCAGCGATGACGGAGAGGTTAGATCGTGTGCATCGCGTCGAACACTTCCTGACGGGTGACGTTGATCTGCATCCCCATCTCCTTGGCCAGGGCGTCTGTGCGGTTGTGCAGTTCCTCGTGGCTGACGCTGCAATGGCTGATGTCCACCAGCATGATCATGGCGAACATGCCCTGCAGGATGCTCTGGGTCACGTCTTCGATGTTGATGTTGAGCTCGCTGCACAGGGCAGCAACTTTTGCGACGACGCCGACGGTGTCGTGGCCGATGACCGTGATGAATGCTTTCATATTCCTTACCCCCAATAGTTGATGGAAAACCTCTCAGTCGGGCTTGCGCCCGCCAGCTCCCCTGATAGGGGAGCCTTTGGCATAAAGATGAAGTGAAATCGGCTGCCAAGGCCTCCCCTCGTTAGGGAAGGTGGCATTGCGAAGCAATGACGGAGAGGTTGAAGTCCCTTTCAGTATAGCAGATTTACCGGTTTTTGAACACACTTTTTGGAAAAAAGAACGAGAACTGAGCGGAAAAGACGGTCTATCCAAAAAACAAGATGCAAATACGGCGCGCTTGTGCTATACTGAAAGATACAAATCGACGCGGTACGCCGCGGATACAAAGGAGTAACGACGATGGAACAGCTTTTGAAACTTCTGGAAGACAATGCGCGGCTGCCGATCGAGGACATTGCCACGATGCTAAATAAATCCCCCGCTGAGGTGGCGGCGATGATCGACCTGGCCCGTGCGCAGGGCATCATCAAGGGCTACAAGACCCTTGTGGACTGGGAAAAGGCCGGGGTGAACCGGGTGGAGGCCGTCATCGAACTGAACGTCAGCCCCAAGAAGAGCCGCGGTTTTGACGAGATCGCAGCCACCATCGCCGCCTTTGACGAGGTGGAGAGCGTACTGCTGATGAGCGGCGGCTACGATCTGCAGCTGATCATCAAGGGGCAGACCTTCCAGGAGATCGCCCTGTTCGTGGCCAAGCGCCTGAGCCCGCTGGACGACGTGCTGTCCACGGCCACCCATTTTGTCCTGCGTACCTATAAGAAAGAGGGCCGTTTCTACCAGGACGACGAAATCGATGAAAGAGAGTGCACCGTGCTGTGATGGATTACGATAAACTGATCGCGCCTGCCGCTGCGGCCATGCGCCCCTCCGGCATCCGCAAATTTTTCGACCTTGCCGCCGACATGCCGGAGTGCATCAGCCTGGGCGTCGGCGAACCGGATTTCAAAACGCCCTGGGCCGTGCGTGAGGCCGGCATCGAGAGCCTGGAACACGGCCGCACCCGCTATACCGCCAATGCGGGCCTGAAGGAGCTGCGCGCAGAGATCTGCCGCTATCTGGAGCGCCGGATGAACCTGCACTACGACCCGCTGAGCCAGGTGCTGGTCACCGTGGGCGGCAGCGAGGCCATTGATATGTGCATCCGCACCGTGGTGCAGCCGGGGGATGAGGTCGTCATCCCGGAGCCGTGCTTCGTCTGCTATGAGCCCATCACCACCCTGTCAGGCGGTGTGCCGGTCCATGTGGCCTGCCGCCAGGAGGATGAGTTCCGCCTCCGCCCGGAGGCCCTGAAAGCGGCCATCACCCCCAGGACCAAGCTGCTCATCATGCCGTTCCCGAACAACCCCACCGGTGCCGTGATGGAGAAAGAGGACCTCGAAGCCATCGCGGACGTTCTGCGGGACACGAACGTTCTGGTGCTGTCGGATGAGATCTACGCCGAGCTGAACTACGGCCTGCGGCCGCACGTCTCCATTGCCACCCTGCCCGGCATGGCCGAGCGGACCATCGTGGTGAACGGCTTCTCCAAGAGCTATGCGATGACCGGCTGGCGTCTGGGCTATGCCTGCGGCCCGGCTCCCATCATCAAGATCATGACCAAGATCCACCAGAGCGCCATCATGAGCGCTCCCACCACCAGCCAGTATGCCGCCATCACGGCCCTGAAGGACTGCGACGGCGAGATCGACCGGATGCGGGATGAGTACAACATGCGCCGCCGTCTGGTGGTGAAGGGCTTCAACGCCATGGGCCTGACCTGTTTTGAGCCGCGGGGCGCGTTCTACGCCTTCCCCTGCATCAAGTCCACCGGGATGACCAGCCAGGAGTTCTGCACCCGGCTGCTGGAGCAGAAGCATGTGGCGCTGGTGCCCGGCGATGCTTTCGGCGCTTCCGGCGAGGGGTACTGCCGCGTGTCGTATGCGTACTCGGTGGAGCATCTGACCGAAGCCATGAAGCGCATCCGCGCCTTTTTGGAGGAAAACGGCATCGCAATGCCGCAGTGAGGAGAGTTGAAAATGGCAAAACTGAACCGCGTGACCGTTCTGGCCCCTGCCAAGCTGAATCTGGCGCTGGACGTGGTGGGTACGCTGCCCAACGGATACCACGACCTTGACATGACCATGCAGGCCATCACCCTGTATGAAAAGGTGGTGCTGGCCCGCAGCAGCGGCCTGAACCTCTCTCTGCCCGGAAGCCCGGTTGCCGCCAACGACAGCAACACCGCCATCAAGGCGGCCATCGCGTTCTTCCGCTACACCGGCCTACTAGCGGGCGTGGACATCACCATCTATAAGAACGTGCCCGTGCGGGCCGGTATGGCGGGCGGCAGTGCGGATGCCGCCGCCGTCCTTGTGGGACTGAATGCTTTGTATGGGGCGCATCTGTCCATGAGCGAGCTCTGCGCGCTGGGTGCCAAAATCGGTGCCGATGTGCCGTTTGCCCTCATGGGCGGCACCTGCCGGGTGCAGGGCGTGGGCGATGTGATGAAAGCTCTGCCGCCCTGCCCGGATTGCTGGTTCACGGTGGTCATGCCGGACTACGGTGTCTCGACCCCGGAGGCCTTTGCGGCTTACGACCGGGTGGGCAGCAGCCGCCACCCCGACTGCGAGGCGCAGGAAGCCGCGATCCGCGCCGAAGATCTGGCCGCCGTCTGTGCCGCCGCAGGCAATGCGCTGGAAGAGTGCAGCGGTGCCAAGGACAATGAGGCCATCAAGGCTGCGCTCTGCGAACACGGTGCGCTCACGGCCCTGATGACAGGCAGCGGCGCAGCGGTGTTCGGCATCTTTGCCGATGAAGCCGAAGCCCGCACGGCGGCTGCGGCCCTGAAGACCCGCTGGCCGCAGGTCTATGTGGCGCAGCCCGACAAGGGCGGTGCACGGGTCACCGCCCCGAAGTGGATGCTGTAACGCAAAACGGAATAAGACCCTCTTTCCTGGGAAATGCTATTCCCAAAGGAAAGGGGGTCTTTTTGTGCAGACCTTTTATAAAGTGTGCCTGATCTTGATGATCATCGGCGGCATCAACTGGGGCCTGGTCGGGCTGTTCCAGTTCGATTTTGTGGGGTGGCTGCTGGGTGGCAGCAGCTCCATCTGGTCCCGCATCGTCTTCACCGTGGTCGGCATCGCCGCAGTCTGCGGCATTCCGGGCTTGTTCACGGACGACGACATCGAGTGAGACGAACAAAAAAGGGCCACGGCCGCAGCCGTGGCTCTTTTGCTGGGTCAGGTCCCGTCATCCCAGCCCATCAGGTCGGGCAGGGTAAGGGTCTCGTCGGAGCAGTGGGGGTTCGCGTCGGTGCGGGCCTGAACGGTAGCTGCCTCCACGGCCCGGACGACCTCGTGGATGGCGGCGCAGTCTTCGGGCAGGTCGGTCTGGCTGCGGCCGGAATGGGTGAACAGGATCCTGCCCATAGGGCCCACCACCAGCGTCAGCGGCAGGATCTGCGGGGCAGACTTGTCGTAGTGATAACCGGCATCTTTGGCGGCCTTGTAGATCTTCTGGGCCGCGAAGCTCCAGCTCAGCAGGCCGCGGGTCTGCTCCACGCCCAGATAGCCATACAGTACGCCCGGCCCGTCGCAGATGACCGGGAAGGGGAACTCCGACCCGCGGGTGGCCGTGGCCACCGCCTTGGCGCTGGACCGCACCACGCAGGCCAGCCGTGCGCCCTTGAGGGCGGGCAGGGTCTTGAGGTAGCGGGTGATGTACTCACGGCTGACGGGATGGTCGAACCCCGGCAGGAAGATCATGCACAGGGGCCGGCTGCCCTCGCACAGGGCATAAAAATCGTTTTCCGGTACCGTGGGGGTGTCGTAGGTGAATCGGGGGATGTTCGTCCCCACCAGATGCTCAGACTTCATGCCGCAATTGCACATCCTTCCACAATGGCTGTTTTATACAATATCAACCTCTCAGTCTTGCCTGCGGCTGGCGTATCCAGCAAGCTGCATCCGACTGCCAAGGCCTCTCCTATCAGGAGAGGTGGCATTGCGAAGCAATGACGGAGAGGTTCAAACCGGAATATAAAAAAATCCACACACTGTTCCTCCTGGCAGAGGACAGCGGTGGATGAAGTCCCTATAAAAAGATCCCGCCCGGTCGTCTGCGGCAATCAAACCTACCCTTGCGGACAGGTGGGTGCCCTGTCTCCGGATTCACGCTTCCTCATCGAACCTCTGGGGTCGAGCCCACAGCGGGGAGGTCTGCAATCCACCGGCGAACGCCGGGCTCCCGTTGAATGATTAGTAGGATCATATAAACCGCAACAAATCGAGCCGGGCAGGAAGTTTTGCACGGGTCAATCGTCTGAAAAACTTACTCGATCTCGAACTGGTCGCTCAGCCGCTTCTCAAACAGCTTGCTGACTTCCAGCAGGGTCTCGTCGTCTTCCACGACATCCAGATATTCGCCCTCGCTGTCCTCACCGACGCTCAGGATGACGAGCTGAGCATCCTCGTTCACGTCTTCCTCGTCCTCGGCGTATTCCACGACGGCCATATAATGCACGCCCTTATGGTCCAGCGCGTCGATCACCTCAAAGGTGACTTCGTTGCCGTCCTCGTCCTCAAGGGTCATCAGATCGGGCTGATATTCCTCTTCGGCGTTCGGGTTCTTGATCTCTTCTGCCATAAGATACGTTCTCCTGTTACAAACGAAAAATAAAGTTGGGGCAGCCGGGGCTTTCTGTGCTCCCACAGGCCCTTGCTGTGCTTATAGTGTAGCGTTTTTTTGCCCGCTCGTCAAGATGTTTTTCGCACAGAAATCTTCGGACAGATTTTCACGAATTTCCCTCTCGCATCCGGCGCAAAAATATGCTATACTGAACTCTGTGTACCGCCTGCTCGGTTCCGGGCGAGCGGGAAGCTGTTACTATGCTATTCACCGAGAGGTCAGAGTTATGAATCGTTTTTATAAAAAAGCGCTGGCAGTGCTGGCGCTCCTGGGCTGTGTGGCGCTGACGGGCTGTTCGCTCAAGGACAAGCTCAGCGGCACTTCGGGGCCGAAAGCCATCTCCCGCCCGGCGGTGGAGTCCGCCGAGGTGCAGTTCACCCACCCGGCGGCGGGCGACACCATCGCGGTGTTCGATACCTCGGCGGGCGTGTTCAAGGCCGTGCTTTTCCCCACGCTGGCCCCGCAGGCCTGCGACAACTTCATCGGCCTTGCGCAGGCGGGGTACTACAACGGCCTGACCGTTTCCCGCGTCGAGAACGAATTTCTCGTCGAGGCCGGGCAGGGGGCTGATGGAAAAGGCACTACCATCTGGAACGGCAGCCGCTACCCCATTGAGGCCACCGACCGGCTCCATCACTACGCCGGGGCGCTGTGTGCGGCCACGGATGCCTCCGGCCAGTGCGCCAGCGTCTTCTATGTGATGGAGTCGCTGCCCGGCGGCGATTCCGTGACGCAGGAGCTTGTGGACCAGATGAACGCGGCTTCCTACCGCGCCGAGGTCGTGGCCGCCTACCAGACGGCGGGCGGCGCACCCTACCTCGACTACACCGACACCGTCTTCGGCCAGGTGTACGAGGGGATGGACATCGTGGACAACATCGCCCAGACGGCGGTGGGTGAGAACCAGAAGCCCACCGAGGCCATCACCATCCACAGTGTCAGCATCGAGACGTATCAATAACTGCGCAATGCAAAAAGGCTCCCGTAACAGTGGGAGCCTTTTTTGCTGCTCAGATCTCGCCGGGGTGCTCTTTGCGCCAGGCAAGGTAATCTTCGAGGATGACGGTGGCGCTGACGGAGTCGAGGATCTCTTTCCGCCGGGCACCGAAGGTGCCGGTCTCGGAGAGGATATCGGCGGCTTCGCAGGTGGACTGCCGCTCGTCCCACATCCGGACGGGCAGGCCGCTCCAGATCTGCAGCGTCTTGGCCAGTTTCCGGCTCTTTTCGGCGCGCTCGCCCTCGGTGCCGTCCATGTTCAGCGGCAGGCCCACCACGATGAGCTCGGCATGGATCTCGGCGGCGATCTCGCACACCCGCGCCGCCACCTTCGGGCGGGCTTTCAGGGTGATCTGCGGCGTGATGGCGGTGGTGAGAAATTCGGAGACGTCGCAGGTGGCAAGGCCGGTGCGGCTGGCTCCGTAGTCAACGGCTAATATCTTCATAATGGCATCCTTTCCCATTCGGTTTTCCCCAGTGTATCACAGAATAGATGTTCTTGCAATTTTGTGCTACAATAAGAGCAGGTCACGCCCTCTCAGGCGCTTCGCGATGACGGAGAGGGCAGGCAAGCAAAGAGAGGTTTTTATGTTACAACTGGTCTTAGGCGGGTCGGGCAGCGGCAAGACGACGCTGCTGTATCACCGCATCCGTGCCCGCGCCGAGGCGGGTCAGAAGAGCATCCTGCTGGTGCCGGAACAGTTCACCTCCTCCACCGAGGGGCGCATCTACCGCGAACTGGGCGATGCGCTTTCCGGCATGGTGGAGAGTTTTTCGTTCACGAGCCTGGCCGAGAAGATCCTGTCCGTGGAGGGCGGCGCAGCCGTGCAGACCCTTTCGGACGCAGGCCGCGCTGTGCTGGTGCGCCGCGCACTGGAAGAATTGCAGGAAAACGTCCATTACTACTACCGCAACCGGCGGAGCGCGGCGTTCTGCCAGATGGCCGCCGAGACCATCGACGAGCTCAAGAGCGCGGGCCTGTCCGGCCGGCAGCTGGCCGACCTTGCCAAAGGCTGCGGGGCCGAGAGCGGCAAGCTGGGGGAGCTGGCCCTGATCTTTCAGGGCTACGAGACCCTGCTCGCCCGCAGCGGCATGGACCCCGCCGACCGGCTGGAGCTGGCCGGAGCGCGGCTCGAAGAGGCGCTGGCCTGCGGCGCAGTGCCGGGATTTTTGCAGGAGCGGGAGGTCTTCATCGACGAGTTCGATACCTTCAATGCGCCCAAAAAGCGGCTGCTGGGGGCGCTGCTGGCCGCTCTGCCCAGGGTGACGGTGGCCCTGTGCGACGATGGGGCACCGCTCGTGCCTGGCGATGTGAGCCTGTTTTCGGGGGCCAAGCAGGTGGCCGTGCAGCTGCGCCAGCTGGCCCGCAAAAATGGGGCCGAGGTGGCTGCACCCCAGCTGCTCCGGCGGGACCTGCGGCACACCGAGGCCCCCGGCCTTGCGGCAGTGACCGCGCTGCTGGAGACCGGCACCTGTGCACCGCTGGAAGCGCCGGCGGACGAGGTGCGGCTGTTTGCTGCGCCCAGCCGGGAAGAAGAGGCCCGCGCCGCCGCCGGTGCCATCCGCCGCCTGATGCGGCAGGGGGTGCGGTGCGGCAGAATCGCGGTGGTCTGCCGCGACATCGGCAAGTACCGCGCCGCCGTGCGGTATGAGTTCCGGATGGCGGGCATCCCGCTCTACTGCGATGAGCCGACCACCCCGGAGTTCAGCGCCCCGGCCACGGCGGTCCGGGCACTGCTGGCGCTGGCCCGCGGGGCCGACCTGACCGAGAACCTGACCACGCTGGCCAAAACGGGCCTGTGCGCCCTGACCGAAGAAGAGGTCTGCGCCTTCGAAAACTACGCCTATACCTGGTCGCCCAATGCGGCGGCATGGCGGGCAGCGTTCCGGAACGACCCCAAAGGCTTCGGCGATCGGGAGCTGACCGAAGAGGACGCCCGGAACCTGTCCGATGCCGAAAAGGCCCGCGCCCTGCTGGTGAACGCCGCCGATGCCCTGCGCGGCAAGGTGCGGAACGCCAACGCTGAGGCCATCAGCCGGGCGCTCTACTTCTGCCTCAGAGAGCTGGGCGCAGAGGAACAGCAGGCGGCGCAGGTGGAAGCCATCCGCGCGGCACGGGGCATCCCGGCGGCGGAAGAGGCCGCCCGCGAGTGGAACGTGGTCATGGAGCTGCTGGACGAGATGGCCCGCCTGCTGGGCGAGCAGACCGTGACGGTGGCCGAATACGAAGACCTGTTCGGGCTGCTGCTGCGCTCGTCCGACCTGGGGCACATCCCGCAGACGCTGGACGCCGTGGTGCTGGCCAGCGCGGGCAAGATGCGGCTGGACGAGCCGGACTATGTCTTCGTGCTGGGCCTTGCCGAGGGCGAGTTCCCCACGGCCCCCGGCGAGACGGGCCTGCTGACCCACGCAGACCGCGACGCCCTGATGGCGCAGGAGATCGACCTGCCCGACTGCTTTGAGAACCGGGTGGTCCGCGAGCAGGTCTGCTTCTATAAGGCGCTCACCGCCCCGGCCAGAGGGCTGTGGCTGAGCTGGCCCAAGGGGCAGGGGCAGACCCTCTGCGCGGCGTTGGAGCCGATCGTGGAGGCGCTGGAACCGGCTCCGCCGGAGCTGGCTCTGCCCGACCTGGCCGCGACCCCCGCCGACGGCCTCGACTGCCTGGGCGGCGGCTGGCCCCTGACCGGAACGGAACGCGCCAGCCTGACCGAGGCTCTGCGCACCCCCGGCGGCGAGGAGCCGGAGGGCCTGAAGCTGCTGCGCCGGATGGCGGACGCTTCGCCCCGGCAGGTCAGCGACCTGGATGCACTGGAAGAACTGCTGGGCCGGCGGCTGCGCATCTCGCCGAGCCAGCTGGAAAAATATTATACTTGCCGGTACGGCTACTTTTTGCAGTACGTGCTGGGCCTGCGCCCCCGCCGCCGGGCCGAGCTTTCGGCTGACCAGAGCGGCAGCCTGATGCACTGGGTGCTGCAGATGGCACTGGACCCGGACCCTGCGCCGGACAACCCCTGCGCCGCCATGCTGGCTCCCTTCATCGAGCTGGACGACGACGCCATGGCGGAGCTGGCGGGGCTTCTGGTGGACGAATACGCCCGCCGCTATCTGCCCGAAGACACAGCCCGTTTTGCCTACCTGCTCTCCCGCCTGAAAAAGAGCATGGCGAGCCTGCTGTGCTACCTGCGGGATGAACAGCGCCAGTCCAGCTTCCGGCCTGTGGCCTGCGAGCTGAAGATCGGCAGCGGCGGGGACGGCGTCCGCGCCCAGACCTATCATCTCTCGGATGGGCGGACCGTCCAGCTGGTGGGCACCGTGGACCGCGCCGACGAGTGGGTCGAGGAGGATGGCACCCGCTGGGTGCGGGTCGTGGACTACAAGACCGGCAGCAAAAAACTGGACCTGAAGGAGGTCTACTGCGGCCTCGACTGCCAGATGCTGCTCTATCTGTTCAGCCTGACGCGGGACGGCAGCGGCCGCTTTACCGGGGCAGAACCGGCGGGCGTTCTGTATCTGCTGGCCGACCCGGCCCCGGAGAACACCACCCGCGCCAACGCAGCCCGCAGCGTGGAATACAAGCTGGACGGTCTGGTGCGGGACGAGCAGAAGCTGTTCCGCGCCATGGACGCCGACGAGACGGGGCGGTATCTGCCCTTCTCGTATCTGCGCGGTGTGCCCAGCCCCTACCAGAAGGACAAACGCGCCGACAGCGCCAAGCTCGACCGCATCCGGCTGCATCTGGACGACCTCGTGACCCGGATGGGCGAGCAGCTCTACGGCGGGCAGATCGCCGCCGAACCGCTGGTCACGGGCCGAAGCCCCTGCCTGTGGTGCGATTACAGCTTCATCTGCTGCCACGAGAACGGCATCGGCGAGCGGGCACTGGATGCCCCGGCCAAGCCCTTTGAAGCCCCTGAGACTCCGCCGGAAGAAGGAAAGGAGGAACAGTCGTGAGTGAAACCAAATGGACAGCCGCCCAGCAGGCCGCCATCGATGACCGGGGCGGTGCGCTGCTGGTCAGTGCGGCTGCGGGCAGCGGCAAGACGGCGGTGCTGACCGAACGCGCCGTCCGGCTCATCACCGACCCGGAATGCCCCATCGATGCCGACAAACTGCTCATTGTCACCTTTACGAACGCGGCCGCAGCCGAGCTGCGGGCCCGTATCGGGCAGGCACTGCTCCGCCGCAGTCAGGCCGAACCCGGCAACACGGCCCTGCGCCGCCAGCGGATGCTGCTGCAGCGCGCCCCCATCTGCACCATTGATGCGTTCTGCCTGGACCTTCTGCGCAAGCACTTCCAGGCGCTCGATATCCCGCCGGACTTTTCCCCCGCCGACCCCGGCAGTGTGGCGGCCCTGCGCGCGGCGGCGCTGGCCGAAACGCTGGAACAGGCCTATGCCGACCCGGATTTCTGCGCCTTTGCAGACCTCTATGGCAAGGGCCGCAGCGACAAAGCCGCCGGGGATACCATCCTGCACGTCTACGATTTTCTCCGTGCCCTGCCCGACTACGACCGCAAGCTGGATGAATTTCTGGAACCGTGGCAGGCCGGGCATAGATTCGATGCGACCTGCTGGCACGACCTGCTGCTGGCCGAGGCAGCCCGCGCTGCCAGAGCCGGGCGGGAGCTGTTCTGCGCAGCCTGGAACGACTGCAAAGAAGACCTCGTCCTGGCCCGCATCGAGGCCGAGAATAAAGGAAAGACCGATGCCGCCCGCGCCAAGGCCGTGGCAGGCGTCAACGATAAATTCGCCGAACCGCTGGAACGGCTCGAAGCGGCCGCTGCCCTGCTGGGCGAGGTGGAGCGGCTGGCCGAAGCAGGGGAGTGGACCCCGCTCTACGACCGGCTCACCCCCTATGTGCTCGGCATGGAGCCGATGCCCGGCCTGAAGGGAATGAAAAAGCGGCTGACCGGAGAGCACAAAGCCGCCGTCAAGACCCGCGCCGACGAAGCGGCTGCGCTGTTCGGGCAGATCCTGGAACTGATCTCTTGCAGTGAAGATGAGGCCGAAGCCGACCGCGCCGCCGCCCTGCCCCGCCTGCGGGCCCTGTTTGCCGCCGTGCGGGCGTTCGATGCCCGCTTTGCGGCCAAAAAGCAGGAGCGGAAGCTGCTGGAGTTCAGTGACTTCGAGCATCAGGCGCTCCGGCTCCTCCGCAGCCCGGACGGCACCCCCACCCCGCTCTGCGAGACCATCCGGCAGAACTATGCGGCCGTCATGGTGGACGAGTATCAGGACACCAACGCCTTACAGGACGCACTCTACCGCTGTCTGGCTTCGCCCGCCGGGGACGACCTCTTCCTTGTGGGCGATTTGAAACAGAGCATCTACCGCTTCCGGCAGGCAGACCCCAGCATCTTCCGGGAAAAGCTGGATGCCTGGCCGCTCCTGCCCGGCGGCGCGGCCCGCCCACGCCCGGCGGAAGGGACGCCCGGTCAGAACGCGCTGCTGGCGCTGGATGCGAACTTCCGCAGCGCACCGGAAGTGGTGCGGGGCATCAACTTCCTGTTTGAGCAGCTCATGACCCCCGCCCTGGGCGATACGGCCTACGGCGACGGTCAGCGGCTGGTCTGCGGCGCACCGGGCGAATATGCAGGCAGCGTGGAGGCCTGCTTCCTGCCCGACGATACCGCCGAGACGGACGCAGAGTGCATCGCCCGGAAGATCGAAGCATTGATGGCCTCCGGGGAGCAGGTGCGGGACGGCGGCTCCACCCGCCCGGTGCAGTACGAGGATTGCTGCATCCTGCTGGCGGCGCGCGGCGACTTCCCGGCCTATGTGGAAGCCCTGACCGCCCACGGCATCCCGGTTTATGCGGACGCCCGCGAAAATCTGCTGGATGCGCCCCACATCCGGCCCCTGATCGCGCTGCTGAAGGTCATTGACAACCCGGCGCAGGATATCTATCTTGCCGCCGCCATGCTGGGCCCGCTGTTCGGCTTTACGGACGACGATCTGGTCCGCCTCCGTGCCCGCGCGGAGGAATTGCAGAAACAGCAGGACGAGGCCCGCCGTGCCGCACAGGAGGCGGCAGGGGAGACGCCTGCACCGCAGCACCGCCAGCGGATGAGCCTGTACGGGGCACTGCTGTTGACCGTGAACAGCGCCGAAGAAAGCCCCTTTGAACAGAAGGTCCGGGCGTTCTATGCCCGGCTGACCGAGCTGCGCCGGATGGCCCGGAGCGTACCGGTGGAACAGCTGCTCGAAGAGATCTTTGCGTCCACGGGCTATCTGGCCGCGCTGGGCGTGATGGAGAACGGCACGAAGCGCCGGGAAGATGCCCGGCGGTTCGCGTCCTTCTGCGCCGGGGCCGGGGCAAACGGCATCTCCGGCCTCATCCGCGCCATCGACGCCGCCGCGCAGGCAGGCTCCACCGGGCAGGAGACCGTGCCCGGCGGCTCCCGCCCCGGCTGTGTGACCATCATGACCATCCACCGTTCCAAGGGCCTGCAGTTCCCGGTGGTCTTTGTGGCCGATACGGCCCGGCGGTTCAATGCCGCCGATACCCGCCAGCCGGTGCTGCTCCATCGGGTGTACGGGGCCGGGCTGCGCCTGCGCCCCGAAGACGGCGAAGGCTCCTATAAAACGGCGGCCTACGCGGCGCTGGCCAATGTCCACGCCGCCGAACTGCGCAGCGAGCAGATGCGCCTGCTGTATGTGGCGCTCACCCGCGCACAGGACAAATTGATCCTGACCATCCCGCTGGGCATGACCAAAACGACCAACCCGCTGGCGAAGGCAGCGGCCTTCCTCGCGGCGGGCGCAGGGGAAACGCTGAACCGGCAGGCCAACAGCTTCGCCGACTGGCTGCGCACGGCCCTGCTCGTCCACCCCAACGGCGGGCCGCTGCGCCGCCTGGCCGAGAACCTCGAACTGCCGTTTGCGGACACCCGCAGCACCATCGACTTTTCCTTTGAAGAGGCTCCGGAAGAGCTCCAGCCCGCAGCGGAAGAAGCCCCGGCCCCGGAAGCCCCCGCCGCCGACCCGGTGTTGACGGAACAGCTGCGGCAGGGCTTTGCCTGGCAGTACCCAGCGGCTTCGCTGGCGGCAGTGCCCGCCAAGGTCAGCGTCACGAGCATCGTGCATAAGCGGGAGCAGACGACACTGGAGCGCCCCGGCTTCCTCTCCAAGGATGGCCTGACGGCCGCAGAGATGGGCACGGCGCTGCATGCCTTCCTCGAACATGCCGACTTTGCCGCCCTTGCTGCTGCAAAGACATCCGGCACCCTCGATGAGGCCATTTGTGCCGAGCGGGACCGTCAGGTGGCCGTGCAGCTGACCCCGCCGGAGATCGCGGAAAAGCTGGACGTCCGCCGCATCCGCCGCTTTGCCGAGAGCGATGCCTTTGCCCGCATCTGTGCGGCAGATGCCGTGCTGCGGGAGCTGGCCTTCATCACGGCCCTGCCCGCCTCGGCGGTGCTGGCTGCACAGGGCAGCGCGGCCCCGGAGGGCGAAGCGGCGAAAGCCAGCGTCCTCGTGCAGGGCATTGCGGACATCGTGCTCGTCTTCCCGGACCATCTCGAACTGCTGGACTATAAGACCGACCGCCGCAAGACCGAGGCCGACTTCCTCGCTGCCTACCGCGCCCAGCTCAACCTGTACGCCCTCGCCATCGACAAGCGCTTTGCGCCGAAGAAGGTGACCTATAAGGGCATCTATTCGCTGGAACTGGGAAAGCTGATCGAGGTGAAGGGATAATTTTCTGCAAAATCGCATAAAAATGCTTGACAGGCTCTGCTGGGTGTGGTAAACTGTTCCGGTAAAGAAAGCAGCTACGGCCTGGCCGCGCTCGCCTTGTGAGGGGCAACATCCTCCGGGCTATACGAAAACCGGTTCGTTTTGTGCGAACTGCGCTTTTGAGTGAATTTGCGCGGCTGTCCTGAAACATGGGCGGCCGCGTTTTCTATGCCAAATATTGCAACACTATGGATTATTGTTTGG
>OLNL01000166.1_pt1 | contig 76703 bp, 99 predicted proteins | sample 1672181 | NCBI WGS metagenome assembly OLNL01 (sample SAMEA3136656, study PRJEB25190) | human gut metagenome | biome: human gut; feature: human-associated habitat; material: faeces | place: Austria | collected 2013
CAATATTAATTTGGTTAAAATGAACAACTTAAAATGTTTTTCAAACACGCTCTAGAGCGTGTTTGAAAAATGCTTTCTGCAAGATGTGTGTTACAATTTGCGGGAGATTTTGCCTGAATGAGGGCGGCGTAGTGGGCTACATCAACTGAATGAAGGCAAAATATACCGCAAATTGGGCGTGCAGATTGCTGGAATGATTTTTCAAACACGTTCTAAAACATAACGGATAAAAAACCGTCCACAAAAGCAAATGCAAAAGGAATCTTATAAGTACATTTTCTACATAAGAAAAACCAGACAGCCAGTCACGCCGGCTGCCTGGTTGCTTTCCATGATATTATACTGTAAGAATCTCTTTAGATTTCTTATCAATCATTCCATCGATAGTCTTAATATATTTATCTGTAGCTTTCTGTACTTTATCCTGCTGATCCTTTAATTCATCCTCTGTAATCTCGCTATTCTTATTCGCTTTCTTCAGGGAATCGTTCGCATCTCTTCTGATGTTACGGATAGCAACCTTCGCTGCCTCTCCTTTCTTCTTAACATCTTTCACGAGTTCCTTTCTGCGTTCCTCTGTCAGCTCAGGGAATACAAGACGGATAACCTTACCATCATTAGTAGGATTAATTCCGATATCGGACTGCATAATTTCTTTCTCAATTGCCTTTAAAAGGGATGTCTCCCAAGGCTGAATTGTGATAATTCTTGGTTCTGGAACAGAAATATTACCAACCTGCTGTAATGGAGTAGGTGTTCCATAATAATCTACCTTAATCTTATCTAATACATGTGGGTTTGCTCTTCCCGCACGAATAGAATTGTACTCTCTCTCAAGACTCTCAATAGACTTCTGCATCTTGTCTTCAAACTTCTTTATCATAATATATGTCCTCCTGCATTATATTCATGCTCTGTAACTGTGTGATACTAATTTACAATAACCCTACTTAATTGTCAAGCTTTTTCCAATATCTGTATGAATTATTTGCAAAATAAATTTCTGGCTTCTTATACGGTAACGTAAGTTCCGTTAAAGTTGCCGCTCATCGTGTTTACAATACTATTCTCTTCTTCTAAACCAAAGATTACTAATGGCATCTTATTCTCAAGACACATAATTGTTGCAGTAAGATCAATAACACCTAACTTCTTGGAAAGAACTTCATCAAGAGAAATCTCATCATACTTTACTGCATCTGGATTAACCTTAGGATCACTGTCATAAACACCATCAATTGCCTTTGCTAAAAGAATGGCATCTGCCTCGATTTCAATCGCACGAAGAGCTGTTGCTGTATCTGTAGAGAAATATGGATGTCCTGTTCCTCCTGCAAAGAAAGTCACAACACCTTCTTCAAGATTCTTTACTGCATCATCTTTAGAGAAAAGCTCTGTAAATGCACCACAAGTAAATGGTGTATATATCTTTGTTTTCATTCCAACATGGCGGAACATATCAGAAACGTAGATACAGTTCATTACAGTTGCAAGCATACCAATCTGGTCAGCCTTCGTTCTTTCCATATTCTCGCTGGTTCTTCCTCTCCAGAAGTTACCACCGCCGATAACGATCGCAACCTGCATTCCATCATCAACAATCTTCTTTACCTGCTCTGCTACCTTTAATACAGTTGCTTCATCAAATCCTGTCTTTTTTTCTCCTGCTAATGCTTCTCCGCTTAACTTTAATAAAACACGGTTTAAACTTTTTAAATCTTTCATGTAAACCTCCAAATGTTTTTATCCCATGATAATCTTTCGGGTGCGAAAATCATAGCGAATTTCGGTCTTCTTAAACTTCTCATCTACATCAATAAATTTAAGCATAGTATCATCGTGTGCTAATACTGGATAATTCATCCCGGACAACACCGAAAAAAAGACATCTATAATCATATATCCATTTTTCCTCGAAACATTCGACAATAATACCTTCATTCTTCACACCCCTGATTCTCTGTCCTTCTGCAAGAAGGCAAAGTAATACTTAATATCATTATAGCTGATTTTATCTCTAATGTAAAGAAGTTCTGATTTGCGCAGCAAAGGAGACGCCTTCGAAGAAAGCTTATTCCCTATATTTGTGACTTTAGTCGCGGCGTGTTGAATACTCGCTCTACTCGCTCGTATCCAACACTTGCTCCGAGGCCACAAATAAGGATTCTTTCATTCTCAGAGGGCTGTGCTTGGGATGTGGAAGAAAAAAATGGAATTTATTATTAAAGAATTTGGAAATTCGTAAAAGGCTGACTTTGGCTGCTGAAGTAAAATCAGAATTCATGTTCAAGTATTTGGGGATTCGCCAGAAGGTTGCGGTTTTACGAAAAATATAGCAATTCTATAACATGGTATTCGAAGAATAGGTTTATTCTATTCTGCAAATCAGTGAAAAAAATTGAGAAAATAAATTGTAGCCTTATCTTTTTTGTACTCTGTCATAGGAAAAATGTATTTTGAAAATTCACAATGTTCTGGAGAATCCCCAAATTCCCAACAGGAATTTCTGGCGTTACTTCAGTAGCCACCGTCAGAAACATAGCAGGCCAATACCTCCTATTTGTGGCCTCGGAGCAAGTGTTGGATGAGAGCGCTTTAAGCGAACATTCAACACGCCGCGACTAAAGTCACAAATAGGAGGTATTGGCCTGCTATGTTTCGTCAACTTCGCCTGCTACAGTTCCGCAGCAAATTCCCTCAACTTCTGTTTTGCTTTTGGAGACAGATTCTTCGGAACCTGCACCTCTATCGTCGTATACTGATCACCATGTACAGAAGAATTCTTCATGGAGACGATACCCTTTCCGCGGAGTCTTAATTTACTTCCGGATTGTGTTCCCGGTTTTATGCTACAGCGGACATTACCATAAATGGTCGGTACGGTGACATCTCCGCCAAGAACGGCTGTGATAAATGGGATAGTTACTGTGTTAAAAATATCCTGACCGTCTCTCTTAAAACCTGGCTTTTCCGAAACGGTTACTTTCAAGAATAAATCACCGGCAGTTCCACCATTATAGCCGGGAGTTCCCTTGCCTTTTAATCTGATACTCTGTCCCGTTTCTATTCCTGCCGGAATATTAACTTCTAATGCCTGTACTTTGCCATTCTCATCTTTTAAGTGGATTGTTTCTTTTTTTCCAAATGCGGCTGCATCAAAGTTTACCTGTATATCTGCATGAATATCATTTCCTTTTGTTTGATAAGATTGCCGATTTCCAAATCCTCCATTTTGCCGGAAATTGCCGTGAAAGCCATTATTAAAGTTTCCATTTTGACCAGAGCCGCCTCTGAAACCAGATTTTTTAAAGCCTCCGCCAAAAAAGTTTTCAAAGATATCTCCCATATCACCGCCTTCAAAATGAAACTCCTGATAACCATTGCCGTTATTCGAGCGGTATGTGCCTCCGCGAAAACCTCCGCTTCCCCCGAAGTTACTAAAACCTCCAAAACCTCCATCGTTACCATACGGGCCAGACTGTGCATTTCCCGTTCCATCAAAGGCGGCATGACCAAAACGATCATAGAGTTTCTTTTTCTCTGGATCACTTAAAACTTCATACGCTTCTGTCACTTCCTTAAATTTTGCTTCGGCATTACTATCCCCAGGATTAATATCTGGATGGTATTTCTTCGCCAATTTACGATAGGCCTTTTTAATAGTCTTCTCATCTGCATTTTTATTTATTCCAAGAACATCATAATAATCTGTTTTTGTTACCATAATCTTCACCCTCTCGTTGTGAATTCTATTTGTTCTAGTTGAAATATAACACTGTATTTTCTTATTGTCAACTCTTTCTTTAAAATACGCTCTACGAGGATTCTCATTTAACCAAACACGACAACGGCCACTACTTAAATATCATTTCCTGGAGCATGTTTAAATACCTCTTTTAAACACACTCTTAAAAGCCTTTCCATCTTCTTCCACGCAAATTTCAGAAAAGGCTCTTTTATTGACTTTATCTTTCTTTTCCTTTATACTATTATAGATATTAAATCACAAAAGAAAGGAAAGGTATAATGAAAAAAGTTACATCGTTATTAATGGCACTTATTCTGTCTGTTACTATTTTAATGGGCAGTATTCCAATGAATGCTTCAGCAGCTACTACAGAAGTTCCTGTTGGCTGGTATCAGCAGGGTAAAAAAGTATACTACTACGAAAATGGTAAGAAAGTTACTGGCTGGCATACATTAAAGAGCTACTATGACAAGAAAAAGTACAAATTCTACTTTAACAAAAACGGAGTATTAGTTAAGGATTTATTTACACTTAACTACAAAAAATGGATTAAGAAAGACATTACGATCGTTGTTAACACAAAGACACATAATGCTACTCTTTATGCCAAAGATAAAAAGACTGGCAAGTATAACATTCCATTAAAGACTATGGTTTGCTCTACTTCAAGAAAGGCAAAAGGAACAAAGGCTTATTCTGGATGCCGTCTGGAAAAAACTTCTGCTGTAAGATGGTTCATCTACAAGAAAAGCCGTCCATATCATTATTACCAGTGGGGTGTTAAGGTAAAACATGGTAACTTCTATTTCCATTCTGCACGATACACTACTACAAATAACAGAAAGTTAGAAGTTGGTTTATATAACGACCTTGGAACAAACCAGACAACAACAAGCGTTCGTCTTCAGGCTGTCAATGCAAAACTTATCTATGATATTGCTACAAAGACAAACAAGAAGAAACGTGTCTGGGTTAAAGTAATCAGAAAGAACAAGGAAAAAGGACCTTTCGGTGTTTATACTTTAGCCGGAACTACTGGAAAGATTAAAAATAAAAAGAAAAGAATTGACCCTACAGATCCTAGTATTAAGGGAAATAAGAAGATTTACTCTTATGCTATAAGTATTTTAAACGGTCTTAAATAATTTTCTAATAAAAGAAGCATTGCTTCATTAAATTTACCTGTCTGTGACATGAGTAGCATTCTATTTTGTTTATCAGACAGGTATTTTTATAAGCTAATGATTCTTTTTATTTTCTTGTTAGAAGAGGGTAAAGCAAATATGTTCACATCATATAGCCCAGCAGATATATAATAGATATCCAGCATAAATGGAAAAAACAAGGATACCATCTCTTCTTTTAATTTTCTGACGAATTAACATAGGAAGAAGCGCAAGTACTGAAATAAGGAAACATAAAGGCATATCAATTTGTGCCATCTGCAGTGAAACTGGAAGTTTCTCTCCACTAAGTAATGTACAGATTGGTAAAATAAAAGCGGAATCTATCATATTGGCACCTATAATATTTCCGACAGACAAAGAAGACTCTTTTTTTAGGATTGCTGTAACTGTTGTTACAAGTTCCGGCAAAGATGTTCCCATTGCAACAATCGTTACCGAGATAATATCTTCGCTGATATGCAGAATTTCCGCTATTTTACAGGCAGAATGTACTAGTAACTCTGAACCTGCTACAATACACACCGCGCCTATACAAAACCAGAAAAATGTTTCCCATATACTACTTTGTTTTTCTTTCCATTTACTTCTTTTATTTTTTACCTTTTTTTCTCCGTTTTTCCCAGCCTGTATTTTTTTATGTAATATCATATCTTCTTTTTTTCTTTTACTGTTGGAAACTTCTTTTTTACAAACTGCATTTTTGACATTCTCTACAAGAAATAAAATCCCGGCAAGTAATAGCAGGAGACAATCAGCCCTGTCAAATATTCTATCTTTGAAGCTAATCAATAACAACAGTAATGTTCCAATATATAAGCTGTTTTTAAACAAATATTCTTCTCTTTTAATTGCAACAGGAAGAAAAAATAAACTAAGCGCAAGAATAATTCCTGTATTTGCAGAAACAGAACCAACTGCATTTCCTATTGCCATGGCAGAATGCCCATCTAACGCAGCCGCCACAGAAACAATGATTTCCGGCATCGTTGTTGCAAAACTCACAATCGTTGCTCCGATCACATATTTCGGTATTCCAAGTATTTCCGATAATTTTGACGCAGCATCAACAAACCAGTCTCCTCCCTTACAAATAAGAATCAGTCCAATAAAAAAAGACATATAAATCATATACAGCCCTCCTGCCCTATATCTCTTTCATATGTCTTTTTTCGGTATTTATACCTGCTTTTTTTATATGCCTTATATATTTTTATTGGTTTTCGTTCAGAATTCCCCCCGGCAGATGCTTCACTTCTCTTCCTATTGCTTTTGCTTCCGGTGCTTTCAAAACTTCTATTTCTTTGCGGATTGCGTCCATCTTCAAATCAAGGGCGGCACTCTCATCAGCACATTTCTTTAAATCTGCTGTAAGCTGGTCAGAAGCAATATCTTTCTTATATTTTAATTTATGTTCAAGGCTTGCCCAGAAATCCATTGCAATTGTACGAAGCTGTACTTCTACTTTCATCATTTTCTTTTTATGCTCTAAAAAGATAGGGACTTCCACAATCAGATGCAAACTCCGATAGCCATTCTCCTTCGGATTCTCTATGTAATCTTTACGCTGAATCAATGTGATATCATCCTGCTCTAGCAGACAATCTGCAAGAAAATAAATATCTTCTCTAAATGAGCAGATAATACGGATTCCTGCAATATCTGTAAGATTCTCCTCAATACTCTGCGTTGAAAAAGGAAGATTCCTTCTGTTTAACTTCTCTGTAATGCTCTCAAGACTTTTCACCCTTGTTTTAATCGACTCAATCGGATTTCTGTCATGTGCCAGTGAAAACTGTTCATTCAGCACACGAAACTTTGTCTCTACTTCCATAAGCGCACACTGGTAATATGCCATTAATTCTTTATATGGTTTTTGCTCTCTCTGAAGCAAATCATGTATTTCTTTTGTAGATAATTCCCGGAACACCCTCTCTCTGAGTCTATCCCCGATTGGTGAACGCATTAAATCATCTAATGCTCCAAAAATTTTCTTTCTCTGTTCCATTCTTCTTCATTCCTTTCATATCGTATTTCCACGACAAGTAGAATACTCTGTCTAATTTTACCATAAATTGTTGTTTACCTCAATTCATTTTCTATATCTTACTTCACAATTCCTTATACAATTTTCTAAAGATGTTTGTTTGCAAATTCGATATTCTATGCTATAATACCTCAAGTTGTAATACTTTTTTAATATTTGTAAGACATTTGTAACTATTTAAATATCTTCAAAATACAAAATAATGAATAGATGCTTCTTATTTTTTTATTTTAAATCTGTAAAAACATCTTATAATCATGTTCTCCTGGAATCTTTTTTACAAAGTCAAGTGTAGAAAAGACTTTAGGAACAAACACATAATACATTAATGGAGGAATTGTTGTGAAAAAACATATCTTTTTAGGCGTTCTTTTAATGTTGACCGGATTTTTCTTTATTCCGTCAAAAACTTTCGCTTTTCAACATGCCTACGAAAGCAAATCTGACTTTATTTATGCCCTAGCAAGAAATGAACTGCCCGTATACTATTCTGATTACAGCAATGATTTAAAAACTGTACTCCCTAAATATACCGGTGTCAAAGTAATCGGTTCTTCCGGTTCCTGGTACGAAATTCAGTATGCTTCTAAAAAAGGCGGAACAAAGAATGGCTGGGTAACAAGAGATGAATTTCATTCTGATTGCCTGATTTATGATGGCAGAGAAAAACAGCCTTTTTCAAACGGTACCTATCAGCTTTCTTTTTATGAGGAGAATTCCTCGGATTCTTCTTTTGCTATGAATACAGCTTCTATTATCTCAGAAAATTTTTCCTGTTCTTTTAAATATGCTGGTGACAACCGTTACACCATACGCAAAGCAGGAGAAGAAAAATATTTAAAAGCAGATACATTATCAAACACACCTTCTTCAAATGAACTTTGGGGAAGTAAACAGGAAGCTGGTACTTTTCTTATTACAAGAAAAAAGGACTATTATACAATCTGCGATGAAACTACCAAAAGAAATCTTTCTCAAAACGATGGCAGTATTTTAGAGTTCACAACAGATTCTAATGCCGTATGGCGTCTGACCCGTAATAAAAAAGCAATCGAAAAAGAAAATCTTCAGGTTTTTGTCCAGTTTGACCCTGTCTGGGCAAAGCATCATTACGGCAATGAAACCACAAAAGATACTGACACAAATAATTTTTGCACTTCCGGCTGCGGTATTTTTGCCACAGTAAATGCTATCTACTCTTTAAGTGGCCATTTTCCTGATCCTTATGAACTGGCACATTACGCTTCTGATAAGCATTACCGCATCGAAGATTGTGGTACTGACAGCGGATTCTTTAAGGCAGCTGCCGAAAAATTTGGCTATAAATATGGATTCTCCTACGATGGAAGCGGCGAATCCTTTAAAGAATTAAAGGAAAAGTTAAAAGAAGGAGATACTGCTATCGCCTATCTTCCAGGACATTACGGTACTATTGTTGATTATAATGCAAAAAAAGATAAATATCTGTTAATGGATCCCCATTATCTCCCAAAAAGAGGGACTTCTTCTTTCGGGGACTGGGTAAGCCAGAAGGATTTAGAAGAAGGTGCATTGATGGTGCAAACTTTTTTCTACTATAAAGCGGAATAGTATTGAAGTAACAGACGAATCCCGAAAGCTAAGTACTGTATATCTGTGACTTTCGTCGCGGCAGGTTAAACGTTCGCTTACGCGCTCACATCTAACCTTTGCTCCCAGGCCACAGATATACAGTACTTAGCTTTCGGGATTCTGTTTTTTGGCCGCCTCAATGTAGTATTGGTACAGATATTGGAAAATAAGTTTTTAAGGAAAGATTTGACAAACCTTCCACCTGCTATTTCAATTCAAATAATAGAAATTATGTAAAACCTTCTAGAACGTGTTTGAAACATGCTCTAGCCTCCCTTTTTCCGTCTATTGAATCAAATCACAATAATTTATCCGTCTTCCTCCTATTTGAGCGTTGTTATTTCTATATGAGTGTTATATAATATAAGCAATATGTTATGGGAAGGCGGGTTACATATGAATTTAAGACAGATTAATGAATTGTGGAATGAATATAAGGAAAAGTATGACTTACCAAAGGATGTGCAGATTTCGGCTGTGCAATATGATGCAGAGAAATATATTGAGGGTTTTTTTAACATTTTAGAGCTTCTTGACGGCAAGTACATTCTGCATTTGAATCCTCGTTTTCATCTTTATAGTGACAGTTATGCCCGTTTTATCCTTTTCCATGAATTTACTCATTTTTATGATTTCATAAACAGTTCTTTTGATGAGACAGAAGACTTATTTATTTATATGAATGCCTATTCTGAATTTCATGCCTGCCGTGTTACACTGGCACGTTTTATGGAGCGCCTTACCCTAAAAACTGTACATATAGACAAGATTCAGATTCCAGGGCCATTTAATGAGATTTCTATCCGTCATCTTTTAGAGGAGGGGCTTTGGAGAGTAAAAGTTTGTTTTGAACAGTTTCTTGAAACACTTGAACCGAATGATTTCGTTATGACTTTCCGTCAGTTAATGTATCTTCTCGGTTATATCTCTCTTTTTGAGAACGATGATGTTTTATTAGAGCAGACTTTACAGTTTGCACATCTTGATACTGATGATTTCTTCGCTTTATATCATGCTTTAAAAGAGATTGATTACGATGAAATTTTAAGACTTACAAGAAAGATTTACAATTCTGCATTTCTCATATATTTAAGGGGATTTTTCAGAAGGAACTACGATAGACGCGTACTTCCAGACGATGAACTTGAAAATATTACTGCAGATAACTGTGATGAATATAAGGCAATCCTTGACAAACGACAACAGGAGTTTGCTGCTTAAGGTTGAGAATAAACAGACGCCCTCATAAGTTTCTATATAATAAGAACTTATGAGGGCTGTTTTATTTTTAACCTTAATGCAGTAAAGAAATACTCTATATTTGTAGCCTCGGAGCAAGTGTTGGATGTGAGCGCTTAAGCGAACATTCAACGCGCCGCGACTAAAGTCACAAATATAGAGTATTTCGTTTCCTGCCTTCGTTGGTTTAGAGCGTGTTTAAAAAATGCTCTAGACTATCTAATCTGTCCTTCTCCCCGGATGATATATTTATAAGTACATAATTCTTCTAAGCCCATTGGTCCTCTGGCATGAAGTTTCTGGGTGGAGATTCCCATCTCGCATCCGAGTCCAAATTCGCCTCCATCTGTGAAGCGGGTAGAAACGTTCACATATACTGCGGCACTATCTACTCTCATAGTAAAATAGTCTGCTGCTTCTTTTGATTCTGTAATAATTGCTTCACTGTGACCTGTAGAATGTTTTGAAATATGCTCTACTGCTTCTTCCACGCTATCTACTATTTTTACCGCAAGAATGTAATCAAGGAATTCTGTATCAAAATCATCTGCCCCAGCCAGTGTTCCTGAAATAATTTTAGCGGCTCTATCACAAAGACGCAGTTCCACCGGAATTTCACCTTTTTCTTTTCGTTCTTCTACTAATTTTTTCTGTAATAATGGCAGGAACTTTTCAGCAACTGCGCTGTGAACAAGAAGAACTTCTTCTGCATTACAAACGCTTGGACGGCTGGTTTTGGCATTTTCAATGATCTGTAATGCCTTCTCAAAATCGGCGCTTTCATCGACATAGACATGGCAGATTCCTGTTCCGGTCTGAATACATGGTACTTTGGCGTTCTCTACGCAGGAACGGATAAGGCCAGGACCTCCTCTTGGAATGAGTAAATCCACATAACCGACTGCTTTCATCAATTCTACAGAACTTTCTCTGCTGGTATCTTCGATAAGCTGGATGCCTTCTCCTGGAAGATTTGACTTTACCATACCTTCTTTTAAGGCAGTAACTACGGCATTCGCACTCTTCCACGCTTCTTTTCCACTTCGAAGAACACAGACATTACCACTCTTAATACAAAGGGCTGCTGCATCGCTTGTTACATTTGGACGGCTCTCGTAAATAATTGCGATAACTCCCATTGGAACTGCTGTCTTTTCAATGACAATTCCATTTGGGCGTTCTACAGTTCTTAATACTTTTCCGGCAGGGTCATCTAAGTCAATCAGCTCTCTGATTCCCTTTGCCATTCCCTCGATTCGACCAGCATCTAACATTAAGCGGTCAATCATGACATCAGAAATCTTTCCTCTTGCTGCTTCCACATCCTGTTTATTTGCCTCTAAAATTGCATCTGTATGTGCTAAAAGGGCATCTGCCATATTGGCAAGTGCCTTGTTTTTGGTTTCGGTATCTGCTGAGTTAATCGCATTTTTCGCTGTGACTGCCTGTGTCAGTATCTCTTTTGTTGTCATGCTTTTTTCCTCCCGATAAACTTTGTTCCCACCTTTTCTCCATCAATGATATTGTAGAGAAGTTCTGGTTTTGTTCCGTTAGCAATAATCATATCAATGCCGGCATTCATTGAGATTTCTGCCGCATGAATCTTTGTAATCATTCCACCAGTACCAAGTGTTGTTCCTTTTGTACCTGCTAATTCTTTTATTTCCGGAGTAATAGAAAATACAGTATCAATCAACTGAGCATCCGGGTTATTACGCGGGTCGCCGGTATAAAGACCATCAATATCACTTAAAATAATCAATAAATCTGCATTTGCATTCTCTGCAACGATTGCTCCCATTGTATCATTATCACCCACAGAAATTTCCTGTGTTGCAATGGTATCATTTTCATTGATAATCGGAATAACATTTAACTCTAACAGACGGTTTAATGTACTCTGAAAATTCTTGTGGCTTTCTTCATTTGAAAAGTCAAGCCCGGTAATCAGCATCTGTGCAACGATATGATTATATTCTCTGAATAATTTATCATAAAGATACATCAGTTCACACTGTCCTATCGCTGCTGCGGCCTGCTTTGTGGGCATATCTTCGGGCTTACTTTTCATATTCAGTTTACCGACACCCATACCGATAGCACCGGAAGATACCAAAATAAGCTCATGTCCTGCATTCTTTACATCACTTAAGATTTTGCAAAGCTTTTCTGTTCTTCTGATGTTGATTCTTCCGCTTGTATGGGTCAATGTTGATGTTCCCACTTTTACAACGATTCGCATAATAACCTCCTAAAAAAGGCACCTGCTGCGAACAGATGCCTTTTTATTTATAAATATTTTATAATACTTTACTTAAGAAACTCTGAGTTCTCTCATTTGTTGGATGGTCCATAACCTCTTCCGGGGTTCCCTGTTCCATAATAACACCCTGGTCAATGAAAAATACTCTGTCTGCTACATCATGGGCAAATCCCATCTCGTGAGTAACTACAACCATAGTCATACCCTCTGCAGCCAGCTCTTTCATAACATCAAGAACCTCACAAACCATTTCAGGGTCAAGTGCTGAAGTTGGCTCATCAAATAACATGATATCTGGTTCCATCGCAAGCGCACGGGCAATCGCTACACGCTGCTGCTGTCCACCGGAAAGCTGTTTTGGCTTCGCATCTGCTTTCTCTGCCAGGCCAACACGCTTTAACAGCTCAAGAGCCTTCTTTTCTGCTTCTTCTTTAGACTTTAACTTAAGTTCTACAGGAGCAAGCATAATATTCTCTTTTACTGTATAATGAGGGAACAGGTTAAACTGCTGGAATACCATTCCGATATGCTGACGAATCTTGTCAATATTTGAATTCTTTTCCGTAATACTCTGTCCATCTACAAGAATCTCTCCGGCTGTTGCTTCCTCTAAACGATTCAGACAGCGAAGAAATGTTGACTTACCAGAACCAGAAGGTCCAATGACACAGATCACCTCACCGGCTTTAATCTCTGCATCAATTCCCTTTAAAACATGTACATGTCCAAAACTCTTCTTTAGACCTTTTACATGAATCTTTACATCTTTTTCAGTTGTCATTACGCATTCATCCTCCTTTCAACATATCTTGAGATAAATGACAGAACTGTCACTATCAAAAGGAAGAAGACTGCTACCCATGTATATGTTGCAAATGATTCCATCGTTCTTCCTACATAAATCTTTGCATTATACATAACCTCTGATAAACCGATTGCGTAAAGAATCGTAGAATCCTTTAACGTAATAATAAACTGGTTTACAAGAGATGGGAGACAGATACGCACTGCCTGCGGAAGAATAATCTTCTGCATTGACTTTGCATAACTTAAACCAAGACTCCTTGCCGCTTCCATCTGTCCTTTATTAACGGACTCAATAGAACCTCGGAAAATCTCAGAAATATAAGCGCCTGCATTCAGGGCAAGTGTAACTAAACTGGCTGTAAATACGGTAATGCGGAACTGTGAGCCTGTAACCGCCTGAATTAACTGTGGCAGGGCAAAATAGAAATAAAATGCCTGCACCAGCATCGGAGTACCACGAATCAGCCAAATATAAAACTTTGCGATTCCACGTAATACAATATTACTGGAAATATTCATAAGACATACGAAAATACCGATAACCAAAGCGATGATCAGAGATAGAATCGTAATCTTAACTGTCATAGTAAGTCCAGTCAACAATGTTGGATAGACTTCACTTAAAACTCCAAATAGATTCATAAATTAACCTCTTACCTAACCTTTGTCTCTCAATTATTTCGCTGAGGTATATTTTGCAACGATCTCATCATAAGTACCGTTCGCTTTAATATTCTTTAAACCTTCGTTAAACATCTTGAGTAAATCTGCATTCTGTCCTTTTAATACGGCAAAACCATAAGGTGTGGAGAAGTTATCTTTCTCTTCTGCTACAATCTCAAGACCATTACCCTGAGAAACACCATAAGCCATTACAGGCTGATCTTCGAAACATGCAACGGTGTTGCCTGTCTTAACATCCTGGTACATTGTTGCGGAATCATCAAAATATGTGATATCAAATCCATATTTATCTTTTAAAGACTCAGCACAGTCAGCTCCCTGTGTACCTGTCTTCGCTGCAACTTTCTTACCTTTTAAATCTTCATATCCCTTGATGTCACTGCCTTTCTTTACAGCCATACATACATAGGAATCATAGTAAGCTTCGGAGAAGTCATATTTTTTCTGTCTTTCTTCTGTGATAGACATACCGGCAATTGTTCCATCTGCCTGTCCGGACTCAAGAGCAGCTACAGCGGCATCAAAACCAAGAGGCTGTAAATCATACTTAAATCCCTGATCTTTTGCGATCGCAGCTAAGATATCTACATCAATACCTACGAATTCATTTTTATCATTTGTGAATTCAAATGGTGCAAAAGTTGTATCTGTCGCGATAATATAAGTCTTATCAGAAGCACTGCCTCCTTCTGAACTGGATTCTGCCTTGTTTGAGCTGCTTCCACATGCTGCTAATGATAACATCATAACTGCTGCTAAAGCTACAGATAAGAATTTTTTCATAATGTATCCTTCCTTTCTTAATTCTTATTATTTTATACTCACCATTCTATTATATCTATTTTGAATAAAAAATGCAAGAAGCTTTCAAAATATGTTCACTTTATTTTTTTTACGATTTTCTTTCTTCTGAAAATTTTTCTTGACTTTTTACCTTATATGAAATATTATAAGCCAAAATCGTCAAAACGATTTAGTAAAAATTTATTTTTATACCGACAATCTGTTTATCGGTATAATATACATTTATGATAAGGAGATGTAGAATTATGAAAACAGTCACAATCAAGTTTGGCTCTGTGGATAATGCGACATCATTTGTAAAAGCTATTGAAGATTTTGAAAGCCACTTTGACTTAATTTATGGACAGTACGTTGTAGATGCCAAGTCTCTTCTTGGAGTAATGACTATGGATATCCGCAACAAAGTTGATTTAAGAATCATGGAAAGAGAAAATGAGATGCCAACGATCATGAAGGCGATCTCCCCTTATATCGCAGCATAATTTTTTCTTCAAATTGTATGCCTGAATTGGACCTTCCAATTTGAATCTTAACAGAATTTATGCTATAATGAAAATGCTCGGAGGCTCAATTTTTTAAAGCTGACGAGCATTTTCTATATTTAGGAGGGACAGCTTATGTGGTTCGATGAAGCAGTAGTTTACCAGATTTATCCATTAGGACTCTGTGGAGTTTTAAATGAAGAAAGAAGCAGCGATGACAGTGTCGTGGGACATTCCATCCTTGAAGTAAAGGACTGGATTTCTCATATTAAAAAGCTCGGTGCTACCTGTATTCTTTTTAATCCTCTTATGGAAAGTGACTATCATGGATATGACACCAGAGATTATTACACTGTAGACCGCCGCCTTGGCACGAACGATGACTTAAAGGAAGTATGTGATGCTATTCATGAGGCCGGTCTTAAAATCTTATTTGACGGTGTATTTAATCATGTTGGCCGCGGTTTCTGGGCATTTAAGGATGTGCAGGAAAAGAAATGGGACAGCCCATATTGTGGATGGTTTCATTTAAGTTTTGATGGAAATACAGAATATAACGATGGATTCTGGTATGAGGGATGGGAAGGACATAACGAACTTGTTAAGTTAAATCTTGATAATCCGGATGTCAGACAGCATCAGTTCGATGCAATCAAACAGTGGACAGACCTTTATGGCATTGACGGTCTCCGCCTTGATGTTGCTTACTGTCTGAGTGATTTTTACTTAAAAGAGCTACGCCGTTTTACCAGTACTCTGAAAGAAGATTTTGTTCTTATGGGAGAAACATTACATGGCGATTATAATATGTATATGAATGATGAGAAGTGTCATTCTGTTACAAACTATGAATGTTACAAAGGATTGTATTCCAGTTTTAACTGTGCGAACATGCATGAGATCAGCTACAGCTTAAACCGCCAGTTTGGTTATGAAAACTGGTGTATTTACCGTGGAAAGCATCTTCTCTCTTTTGTAGATAACCATGATGTCAGCCGTATTGCCACTATATTAGAGGATAAACAGCAGCTGCCTGTTATTTATGGCCTGCTATTTGGAATGCCAGGTGTTCCTTCTATATATTATGGAAGCGAATGGGGCATTGAAGGAAAAAAACAGGGACGTGATGAAGAGATTCGTCCTCGTCTTGAAAAACCGGAATGGAACGAACTTTCTGATGCAATTGCCGCTTATGCGAAAGCACACCACACTCACCCGGCTTTATACAACGGTGGCTATGCGAATCTTCTTGTAAGAGATAAACAACTCATTTTTGAAAGAAGCTGTGATGAGGAACGTGTTATTGTTGCAATCAATGCTGATTCCAACACATTTCATGCTGATTTTAATGCGCGCTCCGGTCTTGGAACAGATCTTGTTACAGGAGAAACCGTTGACTTTGGCGGCGGCATGGATCTTCCTCCATATAGCGCTGCCTACTGGAAGACAGAAGTAATCTAAGTAAAAATATTGAAATTTATTAAAATAAAAAAGGATGGTCATCTATGAAGTTAAGCAATGCAGAAATGCAGGAAATTGATACGATATTAGAAAAATATTGCAACACCAAAGAGGCACTTTCCATGAAAAATTTCTGCCAGCACGGCAGTGTAAGCACTTATAAACATGTTATGTACGTCACAAGAGTATGTTATTACTTAAATAAACACTTCGGACTTGGGGCAGATGTAAAGTCCCTCGTTGTCGGTGCTTTTCTTCATGACTTCTATCTTTACGACTGGCACGAAAAAGATGACAGCCATAAGTGGCATGGATTCTCCCACGCGCACACAGCCTTGCTGAATGCTGATGCCCGCTTTGCTCTAACCGATAAAGAGCGGGATATTATCGCACATCATATGTGGCCGCTGAATTTGACAAAACTGCCTCGGTGTAGAGAAGCGCTGTTGGTGTGCCTGGTTGATAAATATTGCTCTACGGTTGAAACTCTTACTATGCGGTCGGCAGAATCAGCATTCTGATTTGCTGCAGGCAAAGCTGACGAAACATTAAAATCGTCTGTTTTGGCCTGCACAAATCAGAATTGTCTATTCAAGATAATCAGAAAAAGCCTCCTCATATTCTTGATATTTCTCATACCAGATGAGATTTTGCTGTAGATATTCTTCTGATAATTCTTCAAATCGTTTGTGGAGTTCTCTCTGTCTTTTTGTCCATTTCTCTGATTGGTATTGCTCAAAGGTAAGGTTATCTAACTCGGTAGCAGCTTGTTTTTGCCAGTATTCTATATTTTTCTGGCATTTTTCGAGCTGTTCTCTGGCGAGAGTCAGCTGCCAGTCTGTGTAGGATTGTTCGGTGTTAAAGCGGGCACTCTGATGGCGTTCTTTTGCCGGAACGGATAGAAGTCCTTCTACTAAGGCAGTATTTTCTGCTTCTACCACGTCTGCCCAGTTCTGATCGCCTTCTCTTTTTTTCTTTAGCATATGAAGATAGTGCTCATAGTTAAATGGATAGTATTTTACACCATCTTCTTCGAATAATAACAAGGCATCTGCAATTTTGCTGACAAAGTATCTATCGTGGGAAATGAACAGCATTGTCCCTGTATATGCAGAAAATGCCGATTCCATCGTTTCTTTTGCCGGTAAGTCCATATGATTGGTTGGCTCGTCTAAAACTAAGAAGTTTGGGCGGCTTTCAAGAATTTCTGCCAGAATTAAGCGGCTCTTTTCTCCACCGGATAAATCACTGATTTTTACATTTGCCTTTTGAGAGGAAAACAAATATCTTCCTAATATCTGACGTTTTTCTTTTTCTGTTAATTTGGGAAAACATTCGCCAAAATGCTCTTCTACTCTTTTTTCTGACTGTATTTCCCCGGAATGCTGGTCAAAATATCCTGTTGCAATTCCATTGCCAATTATATATTTTCCCGAGATTGGCTGGAGTTGCCCAATGATTGTCTTAAAAAATGTGGTTTTTCCTGCTCCGTTAGCTCCAAGTACTGCTATTTTCTGCCCTCGTCGGATTCGCAGGGTAAGTTCCCTAATAGGATTTTTGTAGCCGATCTTTAAATGCTCGGTTTCTAAAACATTTTTTGCTCCTGGCATAAGCGGCTGTAACTTTTCTTTAAAAATATAGGCTTCTTCTTTATCTGGCTTTTCCACTTTTTGCATCCGCTCTAACACTTTTTTCTTAGAACGTGCCATCGAAGCTTTTTTTGGCTTATGTTTAAACTTTTCTATCAGTTCATTTAATCTTGCTATTTCTTTTTGCTGTGCATCATATTTTTTCTGCTGGGACACTCTTTGCTTTTCCTTTTGCTTTTTATATTCTGTATAATTGCCGACATAGCGCATTAATTTCCCATCAGAAAGTTCATAAATGATTTCTGCAGTACGGTCAATGAAAAATCGGTCGTGAGAAACCATAATAACTGCCTTTTCATAGGAGACAAGATATTCTTCCAGCCACTCTACTGATGCAATATCCAGGTGGTTTGTTGGTTCGTCCAGAAGCAAAATATCTGGCTTTGATAATAAAAGCTTAATAAATGCCAGCTTAGTCTGCTCTCCACCGGAAAACTGCCCGATTTTTTTGCATTTATCTTCTTTTTTAAAGCCAAATCCAGTAAAAATCCGGTCATATTCTTTCTCAAAATAATATTTTTCTTTGGAGAAAATATCCTCCTCGCTTACTAAAGACAATATTTCTTCCTCTACGGTCCGCTCTGCATTTGAAAAGCTTTGCTGATGCAAAAATCCGATTGAAATCGCTTTATCAGTTGTGATTCCTTTTCCAAAGCGTTTATCATCTCTATCTAAGGATAATTCCCCACTAATTAAACGTAAAAGCGTTGTCTTTCCTGCTCCGTTACGTCCGACAACCGCTATTTTTTCCTGTCCTTTTATTGAAAAATCAATATGATTTAAGATGGTCTTGCCTCCAAGAGAAACGGTTCCATTTTCAATCTGATAACGCATAATTATTCACCATCTACTGTCCTGTAGACAACGTCTCCGCTTTTTCCGCCAGATTTGCTGCACAGGCAGACTTCATAAATTTCCATTGTCTTATCTACCGATTTACACATATCATAAATGGTAAGGAGCGAAATCTGTACTCCTGTCAGCGCTTCCATCTCGACACCCGTTTTTCCTGTTGTTTTTGTCTCGCAGACTGCAGTTATACTGCTGCTTTCTTCCTGCATGATGAAATCAACTGTTACAGAGGTAAGATTTAAGATATGACATAAAGGAATTAATTCGGAAGTTTTCTTTGCTCCCATAATGCCTGCAATACGGGCTACCCCCAGCACATCTCCTTTTTTCATGTCCTGATATTTTATTTTATCGAAACATTCTCTACTCATGCGGATAGATCCTTTGGCAACAGCAACTCTCTTTGTCACTGCTTTCTCACTCACATCCACCATAACAGCATTTCCATGTTTATCAAAATGCGTGTATTCCATATTTTTTCCTTTCTTTTTTACTTTCCAAACCCACAATTTGGGAATGTACATACTGGACAGTTTAAACATAAACCGCCCTCTCCCAGTGCCGCCAACTCTTCAACACTTATTTCATCATCTGCCATAATGCGTGGAAGTGCCAAATCAAAAATCGTTCTTTTTGCATACATAACGCAGCCTGGCAATCCTATGATTGGAATATTTCCATTATAGTAACTTAATAAAAACATTGCTCCTGGAAGAACTGGTGCTCCGTAAGAAACAATTTCCGCTCCTGTATTTTTAATCGCAAGCGGTGTCTTATCATCCGGATCAACGCTCATTCCACCGGTACAAAGAACAAGGTCCGCCCCCCTTTCAATAAAGGAAAGAATTGCTTTTGTAATCTTTTCATGATCATCGTTACAGATTTCCTGTCCGATAACTTCGGTATCGTATTCTGCAAGTTTTTCCTTAATAACAGGAGTGAAAGTATCCTCAATTCTGTGGTAATAGACTTCATTTCCTGTTGTAACGATACCGACTTTTTTATGAACAAATGGTTTTAATTCAAGGATTGGCTCTCCCTCGCAGACTGCCTTTGCCTGTTCCATCTTTTCTCTTTCAATGACAAGCGGAATAATTCTTGTTCCAGCAAGCTTATCTCCCTTTTCCACTGCAAAGTTTCCGTGACGGGAGGCAATCATCAGCTCCCCCATCCCATTGATCTTTTTCATTTTGTCACTGTCTACTTTTAAAAGCCCGTCAATATCTGCAACAAGTTCAATCTTTCCCTCTTTTACCGGAGTTGGATGCATATATTCTCCCTGACACATTTCCCGAAGGATTTCTGCCGCCTCATTTTCGTGAAGTCTGGTCTCTCCCTTTTCCCAAATATAAACGTTGTCTTTTCCAACGCTTAGTAATACTGGAATATCTTCTTCTGTAATCACATGTCCTTTGCGAAAAACTGCATCCTTGGTAACGCCTTTTATAATCTGTGTGATATCGTGACACAGTACCTGCCCTACTGCGTCCTGTGTTTTCATTAATTTCATTATTGCTACCTCTTTTATTTTTTCAATAAATTTTTGTCTAAATTCAATATTTCGTCTTTTTACTATTCTCTGTTATTCCCGAACAACATCCTCAATCAGCATATCAAAAGTACCGCCGCACGCCATCCCAACACGCGCTGCCACATCCGCATCCATCACAAAATGGAATAAAAATGCCCCGCCGCTGCCAATCATTTCGTGTCCTTTTTCGATAACCTTACTCTCTGCTAAACCTCCTCCGACACTTCCCAGAATGGATTTATCTTCAAAAATTAACATTTTAGCTCCTTCTTTTCTAGGAGAAGAACCCTGTGCTTTTAATATTGTTGCCATCGCACATGGGCGAGTTCCATTAAGCCACTCTAATAGTACCTCATAGTCAAGCTCTGTCTGCACCGTTCCATCTGTTTTTTTCGTTCTCTTTTCTAAAATAAGTTCTGCTAGAATAGAAATGGCAATTTCTGGCGGAGTCACTCCATTAATCGGCAGACCAATCGGGTTATGTACCTGCGCGATTTTCTCTTCAGGAACACCCATCTCACGAAACATCTTAAACTGTGCACTCACTCTTTTTTTGGAGCCGATCATTCCAAGATACCCTGGGAGTTCATGGGTTAAAATATAGTGAAGACAATCTCCGTCACAGCTATGTCCTCTTGTAACAATTGCAACATAATCGTTTTTATTGATATTCAATGTTGGAAGCACATCCGTAAACTTTCCGCAAATCACTTTTTTGGCATGAGGAAACCGTTCTCTATTGGAAAATTCTTCTCTCTCATCCACAACCCAGACATCAAATCCTGTCTTGGCTGCAAATTCACATAAATATCCAGAAATATGGCCCCCACCGAGAACGATAAGGCGTTCTTCCTTTGCGATTGGTTCAAAGAAACGATATGCATTTTCTTCTTTTCTAAGAATAGGCTGGTAAGAAAAATCTTCTTCTGTCTGCTCTATAATTTTTCTTTTTAAAATAACATCTGTATTCGGCTTCGGTATCCCTCCTGTTTCTTTTGAAGAAATTTCTGTCACAAGATTACAAACTTTTTCCTCAAATAAATATTTCTGTAAATATTTTTTCATCTATAAAAACTCCTTTAAAATTAATTTTGCTGCTATCACATATTTTGTTTTGACAGTTAAACATTGTAAAATCTGTACTATTCCTTAATGTGCTATTCTTAAAAAGATAAATATAAGTACAGCAAAACTTTATAGCTTCTATAATTATACAAATTACAAAAGTAAGTTCCTTATATTTATCCATTTTTATTCACTTGATTTATAAAATTTTGATCATAAGTATATTATAGCAATAATATACTATTATCTCAAGTTCTAGAGCGTGTTTGAAAAATGCTTTCTGTAAGATGTATGTTACAATTTGTGGGAGATTTTGCCTGAATGAGGGCGGCGTAGTGGGCTACGTCAACTGAATGAAGGCAAAATATACCGCAAATTGGAGCGTGCAGATTGCGGGAATGATTTTTCAAACACGCTCTACCCTCTCATAACTTGGTTTCCACTCTGTCTATAAATTGCAGCAAAATTCTAACTTTTTGCAATTTTCTTACGTATATCTTGCATTTTTTTTCAAAAATATGTTGAAATACCTTTTATTCTGTGCTATTTTAGTATTGTTTGCTATATAACAATACAGCATTACTCTCTGGAGAGTCTTTACCTCAATGTAAAGCGCCGAAGGTGTACGGCAGTATATCTGCTAATCTCTCAGGCAAAAGGACAGGGCACTATAAATGCATGTTTTACTCTTTAGAGGGCTGATAATGGGTATCAGTCCTTTTTGTGTCTTTAGAAAACTGTGAATTCTTACTTTGCAAAGGCAGTTTCCCCCTTTTCCGAGATGATTTTTCAGGAGAATCAATTGTGATATGGTTATTCATATTGTATTTCACACAGAAAAATCTATTAAGAAAGGAAAGATAGAATTATGTCCTTCATATTAAGAAGGCATAGTCTGTCAAAACAAGTAGTATGTTTGGAACAATCAACTCAATCTTAACCAAAATTGACGATTTAGTATGGGGTGTCCCGTTAATCGTCATGATTCTGGCAACCGGTATCTTTCTGACAATCCGTTTGAAAGGTATTCAGGTTCGTAAACTTATCCTCGCTTTTAAGTATATGTTCTCGAATGAAACGGATGGAGAACATGGAGAAATTTCCAGTTTTGGAGCATTATGTACCGCTCTTTCTGCTACGATCGGAACCGGTAACATTGTAGGTGTTGCTACGGCTATCGTTGCTGGTGGACCGGGCGCACTTTTCTGGATGATCGTTGCTGCCACTGTTGGTACAGCTACAAAGTACTCCGAATGTCTTCTCGCCATCAAATACAGAACGGTTGCAGACGATGGACATATCGTCGGTGGACCATTTTATTACATAGAAAAAGGTATGGGCGAAAACTGGAAATGGCTTGCGAAAATCTTTGCTGTTTTCGGTGTTATGGTAGGTCTGTTAGGTATTGGTACCTTCTCACAGATTAATGGTATTACCAGTGCGGTAAATAATTTCTTTGATGCAAACAATGCATGGACCGTACAGTTATTTGGAAGAGATTATTCTTGGACAGTTGTTATTGCCGGAATTATTTTAACAATTTTTGTTGCTTTCGTTATTATTGGAGGTCTTCGAAGAATTTCTGCTGTAGCACAGGTTGTTGTTCCATTTATGGCTGCCGCTTACATTATTGCCGCTGTTGTAATTTTAATTCTTAACTATAAAGCTATTCCTGGTGCTGTTGTAGAAATCGTTCAGAGTGCTTTTGGTATGCGTGCGGTTGCCGGTGGTGCTCTTGGTGCTATGATGCTTGCTATGCAAAAAGGTATTGCCCGTGGTATTTTCTCTAACGAGGCCGGTATCGGAAGTGCACCAATCGCTGCTGCTGCTGTACAGACTACAGAACCTGTAAGACAGGGACTTGTATCTATGCTTGGTACGGTTATTGATACCATTATCATTTGTACAATGACTGGGCTTTCCATTGTCATTACCGGAAGCTGGGACAAGGGACTTGAAGGTGTTGCTGTTACAACAAGAGCATTCCAGGTTGGACTTCCTTTCCCTGCAAAGGTATCCGCCTTTATCTTAATGCTTTGCCTTGTATTCTTTGCATTTACTACGATTCTTGGATGGGACTATTACAGTGAAAGATGTCTTGATTATCTGACAGGCAATAACCAAAAAGTAGTTCGTGCTTATCGCTGGATTTACATTGCCTGCGTATTTATCGGACCTTACATGACTGTTTCTGCTGTATGGACTATTGCGGATATTGTAAATGGTCTTATGGCGATTCCAAACCTGATTGCGCTTCTCGCATTGAATGGAGTTGTCGTGGCAGAAACGAAAAAATATTTCAAGAAGTTCTGATTTATCTAGATAAACAGACGCTCACAAAGAGAGCCTATCCCCTATATTTGTGACTTTAGTCGCGGCGGTTTGAACACTCGCTTCATATGCTCGTATCCAAACCTTGCTCCGAGGCCACAAATATAGGGGATAGGCTCTCTTTGCTGGCTGACTGTGGATGCTGGTACAAAATCAGAATTCATGTTAGAGATTTGGGGATTCTCCAGAATATTATGAATTTGTAAAAAAATCTGCTTCTCTATAACATGGTATAAAAAGATATTACTCTGATTCACTTTCTCAAATTTTTTCACTGATTTGTTGATGCAGGAGTAAACATAAACATCCGCTATAAAAACTTTGAAAAATCGAATTTAAATATTATTTTTTTAATATACTGTTATGGATTCATTGTATTTTCTCATAAAATCACTGTCTTCTGGGGAATCTCCAAATCTCTCCAACATGAATTCTGATTTTACTTCAGCAACCATTATCAGAAACACCGAGACCACAAATATGGACGATGGGGTTTCGATGCTTCGTCAGTTTTGCCAATTCTACAAATCAGAATTCATCAAAATTTCTTTTGCTTTTTCTGGAGGGTTTTCCTTAATGATTTTGGCCACAGTTTCGTACCCTAACTTCGGTGTATAGGCCGTTGCAAAAGCATAGGATTGTTCTAAGTGTTTTTTGCAATTTTCCACATCAGGTTCTATCGTTTCAACACATTTTTCCCTGAAGATCGTGACAGCTCTTTCTGCAAGTTCAAGGCTTTCTAAGAGACTGTCTGCAATAAGTGGTAAAAAGGCATTGAGTTCAAATTCTCCATGAGCTGCTGCCATTGTGATTGCGGTATCATTTGCGATGATTCGCATGGCACATTGCATAGTCATCTCTGGAATGACAGGATTTACTTTTCCCGGCATGATTGTGCTGCCCTGCTGCATTGCTTTTAAGTGCAATTCTCCAATGCCCCCTCCTGGTCCGGAATTCATAATCCGAAAATCATTGGCAATTTTCATGAGGTTTACTGCCAGTGCTTTCAATAAACCAGAGACTTCCACGAACACATCATTGTTCTGTGTTAAGTCCATCGGATATTCGGCTGCAGCAAGTCCAAGTCCGGTAAGCCGACGCAATTCCTCTATGACACGAAAACGATATTTATGCTGTGCATTATCGGAAAGACCTACTGCCGTTCCACCAAGATTGACCTGTCTAAGCCTCTCTTCTACTTTATAAATTCGCCAACGGTCTCTTGCGATTGCCTGGGCACAGGCACCAAATTCTTCTCCAAGCGGGATTGGAACCGCATCCATCCACTCGGTTCTTCCTAGCTTTTCGATATCCTGAAAGGCATTTTCTTTTTCCTGTAAGGAAGTCTGTAATGCTGCACAGGCATCGCTTAAGTTTCTGATAAGAAAAATGGAGGCAATTCGAAGTGCTGTCGGATAGACATCATTGGTGGACTGTCCTCTGTTTACATCGTCTAAGGGATGAATACAGTTATAGTCTCCATAGTTTTTCCCTAAATGTTTTAATGCGATATTGGCAATGACTTCGTTAACATTCATATTTGTCGATGTACCTGCCCCGCCCTGTAATGCCTGTGTAACAAACAGGGCATCTATTCCGCTTCGATTATCTTCCGCCTGATTTTGATTATCTCGATTATGTTCCGTCTGCTGAGAAAAACTTTTGTCCTCTTCTGTTTTTAAAAGTAATTCATCGCATGCCGCTACGATTGCCTGATACTTTTCTTTTTCTATATCTTCCACAAGATTCTCATATGTTTTTGCTGCCGCTTTTTTTACAAGAAGCATTGCGTGAATTAAATGCAGATTTACTTTTTTATGAGAAAGTGGAAAGTTTTCAACAGCTCTTTGTGTATTGATTCCATATACGGTTTCATCTGTTAAATATTTTTCTCCGAGGGTATCCTTTTCTAATCTCAAAGATGCTCCGCTCCTTTACTGTCTTTTAAAGTGTGTTTGAAATATCTTTTAACGCTTTAATTCTTCTAAAAGATACGGAAAAATACCAATACTTCTCTCCAAAATCCCCTGCATATAAGCAATTGCTGTCCCATAGTTTGTAAATGGAATATTCTGGTCTTTCGCACACTTCATGCGGTACTTCATTTCACGTTCATTTAACATACAGCCCCCACAGTGGATTATCAGTGAAAACGGTGATAAATCTTCAGGAAATTCCCGTCCGGAAGATGTCTCGATTGTAAGCTTTTTGCCTGTATAGTTTTTCAGCCAGCGAGGAATCTTGACACTGCCAATATCATCACACTGACGATGATGTGTACAACCTTCTGAAATCAATATACGGTCACCGTCTTTTAGTCTGTCAATGGCAGCCGCTCCAAGTACTGCTTCCTCAAGAAATCCTTTGTATCTTGCCATTAAAATAGAAAAGGAAGTAAGCGGAATTTCCTCTGGCACATCTGCACTTACTTTTGCAAATACCTGACTGTCAGTAATTACCATCGCCGGACGCTTTCCAATCGTATCAAGTAATCCTCTAAGTTCATATTCCTTCACACAAATAGCCGCTCCGTCTGCCTCTAATACATCACGAATTACCTGCTGCTGTGGCAAAATTAATCTTCCCTTTGGTGCTGCCTTATCAATCGGAATAACAAGCACAACAAGATCCGCCGGATGAACCAGGTCTCCGATAAGCTGAAGTTTCTGACTATCTGTCTTTACCAGACGAGCAAGTTTTTCTTTTAATTCATTGATATGTGTTTTCTCTAAAGCACTGACACAGATATGATTTGCCTGTCCTTCCTGCTCTGTACTTAATATATTTTTTTGTTCTTCTGAAAGAATATCTTCCTTATTATATACAAGCAGATATGGAATCTCTTTTTCCTTAAAAATAGCAAGCAATTCTTCCTCGCACTGTTTTACCCCTTGTGTACTATCAATAACAAGGACAGCTATATCTGTACGGTTAAGTATCTGTTTTGTCTTGCGGACACGAAGTTCTCCAAGATGCCCTTTGTCGTCAAAACCTGGCGTATCAATAATCATAACCGGTCCTAACGGAAGAAGTTCCATTGCTTTTGAGACCGGGTCGGTTGTTGTTCCTTTTGTGTCAGATACGACAGCTAACTCCTGCCCTGTTACCGCATTTACCACGCTGGACTTTCCAGCATTTCGTCTGCCAAAAAAACCAATATGTATTCTTTCCCCGGATGGGGTATCATTTAAACCCATAAAAATGCTCCCTTTCAAACTATACTTGTCTACAGACGATTTTAAGAAAAGAATCCAAAGTATTTTTATTCCGTCACGTTAAACATTCCATTCTGCCCCAAAACAAAACTTCTCGATAACTCTCTCGAAGTTTTTGGTCAGAATTCCATAACGTGAAAGTCATAAAAATATCTTTGATTTTTTTCTTAAAATCTGTCTTTGTAATAGATACTTTTTTCTTAAAAATAATAAATATACTCTCTAATTTATAAGATTTCAATCAATGCTTTAATCTCTTCCTCCTTTGTAGCCCAGCTTGTAGCAAGACGAATGATCGTGTGGTTATCATCTGCCTTTTCCCAAAAGCTTATCGCTACTTTTTGCTCTAATTCTTTCAACCTTTCATCTTCTAATACAAGAAAAATCTGATTGGTCGGAGAGTCAATATAAAAAGTATATCCCTTCTCCTTTAGAGCCTGCTTCAATGTATCCGCTGTTTTGATTGCATTTTTACTAATCTCAAAATACAGATTATCGGTAAAAAGGGTATCAAACTGTACACCAAGCACTCTTCCTTTTGCAAGAAGTGCTCCATGTTGCTTTACTGTAGTCATAAAATGTTTCGGTGCATTATTCTTCGGAAATATAACTGCCTCTCCGCATAATGCTCCAACCTTTGTACCACCGATATAAAATGCATCACATAAAGAAGCAATGTCCGCTAGTGTTACATCGTTTTCTTCACTGACAAGACCATATCCAAGTCTCGCACCATCTAAATAAAGTGGTGCATCATATTCATGACAGACTATAGACAACTCTTCCAATTCTTTTTTACTGTAAAGTGTACCGTATTCTGTCGGATGGGAAATATACACCATTCCCGGAAATACCATATGTTCATGGTTGCCATCTGCATAAAAATCTGTAAAATACTGTTTTACAGCTTTTGCAGTAATCTTCCCGTTCTTATGCGGAATTGCCAACACTTTATGGGCGGATGCTTCAATTGCTCCTGCCTCATGTGTGCTGATATGTCCTGTATTTGCCGCAACAACACCTTCATACTGACTTAGTATCGCATCAATAACTGTAGCATTCGTCTGTGTTCCACCAACTAAAAAATAAATATCTGCCTCTGGACATTCACAGACTTCCCTGATCTTCTGCTTTGCTGACTCACAATATTGATCTGTCCCATAGCCAGACAGCTTTTCCATGTTAGTTTCTAACAATCGCTGTAAAATCTTTTCATGGGCGCCTTCTGAATAATCATTTACAAAATCTAGCATTATATGTCTCCTCTAAAAAAAATCATTTTTATTATAGCACAAACTATAGCAAAAAAGCAGCGAGAACCCACTTGATAAAATACACTTTTTTAGAGCGTGTTCGAAAAATGCTTTCTGCAAGATGTGCGTCACAATTTGTGGGAGATTTTGTCTGAATGAGGGCGGCGTAGCGGGCTACGTCAACTGAATGAAGGCAAAATATACCGCAAATTGGGGCGTGCAGGTTGCAGGAATGATTTTTCAAACACGCTTTAGCACTTCCCCATTATTTTCTTTTGTTTATAATAAATCCAGCAACGTATTATATACCTTCTCATTATTCTTTACTACCAAAGCTATACTTTCCCTTGCATGATTCAACCTGTGAAAAATCTTTCTTACATATGAACTTCCATTTTTCATAAAACAGGCTGCCCTTAGATATCCTTCTTCATCATAATAATACCGCTCATCAAGCAGCAGAACTATTTTATCCATATCTCTGACCGCCTGCATTTTTAAATCTGCCTGCGCTTCCTGCCTCTCTGATTCTTCTATTTCAACCCACTGATATCCCTGCTTTATATAATCACTTAGCAAATTCTCTGCCTCAACATCATCATTGGCATATACTACAAAAATGTGCGGATATCCCCTTGAATTCATCCTCGGCGGCAAATGCATCATATTCTGAATAAATGTAGAAAGTTCCGCATTCGTCCGAATACGATTTGTTAATCGAAAAACCTTAATATCTGTCTGATTTTCCAACTTTTTTATATTCTCTTTATCCATTTCTTCTGATGAGATAACATCTTCAGAATCACTGGAAAATATCACAGGCTGCTCTTTGCTTAACTCTAACAATCTCTCTATCTTATCTTTGGAAAGCAAATGTGCCTCATCAACTAAAATCCCTCTATATTTTTCAAGCGGTATTTGTGTTCCGGCTTTTCTTTCTTCGTAATTGAATTGCTTCTTCTGATCATAATCTCGGCTGCTATCCGGTCCTTTATCCTGCCCGCTATTCTGACTGCCACTTTTCTTCTCGATGCGAATCTGCTCATCTGCCAAAAAATCAATTCTTTGTAAGCGTTCATGTAATATTCTCCACTTTTCTCCATTCTCCTCGCAATGTACCATACAGATTCGATGACGAACAGACAGCTTCATAGCAATATCATAAAGAAGCAAGGTTTTTCCTGTTCCCGGAATTCCACTAAACCAAAAACATCCTGATTGCTTTGCATAAATATCTCTTAAAATCTTTTTCTCAATATCTCTTTGCTGAGAAGTCAGGAAATATTCCTTTTTTAAAAAACGGACGGGGTCTGTTATCGGTGAAATCAAATATAACTCCGCCCGAAACAAATCTTCGATATTTCCTTCATAATTCGTACCTTCTTTTTGTAAATCCTCACATAATCTTTCCCAGTCTGCATCCACGATATGATCATGATGTGTCAGACGAACCAGCCTGTTCTGGCTGCTAATATAGGTATAAGATTGAATTGGTCTTCCTAAAACAGATAAATAATAGCGATTCTGAATCAGCTGCTTACGAATTGCCTGATCCGAAACCACCCCACTCTTTAATTCAATATTTACGATATGATTGTCCTTAATCTGAAGAAGATCAAACTCTTTTCCCAATCTTGGAATCTGGAAAGAATAGAAAAAACGGAGGGAATATACTTCCTGCATATGCATTTCCAACTGAGCTGCCAATGCTCTCATACTCCCCCATTCCCAGGTACGTATTTTTAAAGGAAACTTCCTTCCAGATAACTGTCTTTCCAGTTTTGATATATGCTCTATACTCTGATTTCTTGTAAGTGTATAAATTGATAGTGATTTCACTTTGTCACCTCGAATGGAATCATTACTTTATTTTTAATGTTCTAAGATACATTTTCTGCTCCGGTGTTATCCGATAACTCTCAATCGCTTTTTGAATTGTTTTATTATGTGTCCAGACATCCAGCTTTTTATCCTCTATAAATGGAAGAATGTTCTCATATTGTTTTGCAAGTGCCGTAGCAAAATACCATGCCCGCATCATATTCACATAATACTCTTTCGAACAAATCTGCATCACCTTTTCCGGATACTCCATCTGAAAATTTTCATCCAGATAATATCGCATCAACATACCAATTCCAAATCGTATCGTATATGTATGCTGTGATTGTATCCAGCGATACACCTCTTCTATAAATACATCAAGATGCTTTTTTACCGTACGAACAGCAAGCAAATCACAAGTTGCCCAATTATCTATAAAAGGCAGAAATCGTTCCAGCTCCTGTAAACACTTTTCGTAATCCTTTATCTGCTCTAGTAAAAGACCATGCAGATTATTTTCTTCATAATACGAATGTGGAAGCACTTGCAAAAACATCCTTGCCTCTTTAGTTTTACCAAACTCCTTTGCAAATGAACGCAGTACAGGAATCCGAACGCCGATAATCTTCTCCTTATTCACCGTCGGCATAAGCTTCGCATGAAAATCCCGATACTTTATATCCTGAAGATCAAAAAGTTTTGACTGTATATCTTTTACTATGTTTTTCTGGTTCATGATTTTCCTTTCTGACGCTATATATTTATGGTACTGCCAAAATTTAAGTCGAGCATTAACTTTTTACAGTTCCGGATTTTCTAACAAATCTTCGATGCTGCATCCTAGTACTCTTGAAAGCTTGTAAAGGGTTCTCGCCTGTGCTTTATCAATATCATTTACTTTTTGCTCATACATTTGTATCGAACGAAGTTTTACACCTGAAAGTGCTGCAAGTTCTACTTGAGATATGCCACGATTTTCACGAATTGTTTTTAAATGAATTTCCTGTGTTATGCTCATATATTTTTTATTCATATCTTCAATGAAATGCCCTATATCCATTTCATGATATACGCTATACATTGTAACAATTTCTGAAAGAGGTATTCTTGAAAAAATATCTTTGAATCGTCTACAGGTAGCCCACTGATACTCTGCCAAAGCCCAACCAGCCCAATAGACTTCAGAACGTTCCTCAGAAAATATTTTTTCTGGAAATTTGTAATTCATATAAGCGTACATAATGATTTCCTGAGCCAGTTCTATCCCAGATATTCCTGAAACAATCGCTGGATTTCCACGCTCAAATTTGTCTGCATATCCAGATTGGACAAACAGCCTTGAAAATATATCTGCATTAAAACGACAATTGCTAATCGCATAATCAAAACATTCAGCCAGATTTTGCTTCGCATCATATAGATAAGATTCGCTGTATGCGTGAATCATTGTCCTTCATCTCCTCTCTGAGAATATCCAAAACAAAAATATCATTTTTATAGGAATGCCTGTTACGAATTTCTCTTCGATACGTTTCTCTCACATTAGAATCCCTTGCAATAAACTTAGGATAATAAACTGTTTTGTCTGCAAAATCAGCCCCGTCAAATGTCAGATTACGAAAAGATTTTTCAGAAATTAACACCGTCTGCGTTCCTAATCTACCCAGATGAAGAGCTTCGTTTAAACTGCGAAGAGGCAAACCATTTTGCACAAAAGATTCTGCAAAAGAAAAATAGGAATCATCCGCCCGATAGCCAATAATAACATCATAGGCTTTTAAATCAATAGAAAAATTCTCAATAATATAATCACAGGCATCTATTGCGATCTCATTAGAAAGACGAAATGTCCTGTTTTTTAGCAACAATGCCATCCAGTGTAAAATATTGTACTTTCCATCTAACAAATTCAATATATTTAAGGAATCTTGCTCAAGAACATATTTATTTACAAAACCATCACTGTTTTTCTTGCAAGCCCATTCCATAGCCATAGATAATTCCTGCGTACAATAAAAACCCCGTCCATAATCATTATTTGTTTTACCAAGTAAAAGATCCGGCTTTTCAATGATATGATCCGAGCCATGTAATAATTTAATTTTTCCCATGTATGCCACCTCCTTATAAGATATTATATTATTGTAATGATAGTACATCAACAAAAACATATAAAAAAGAACATAGTATAATATTATCAGTTCTTCCATCATCGCTATAAGAAAATGTGCTATCACATTTTCAAATTTGCTCCAAATCCACATCTGATAATGCATACTATGTTCTATCTTTTATAAAATAAATACTACTCAACAGTATTTTGAATATTCTCACTATATTTTTCAAAGCTTTTTTCTATTTTTTCCAGTTTGCGTGCATGCTCCTTCAATTCCTTTACTAATTTTTCTCTATCCTGTCGTTCCTTTTTATAATTGATACGATGTTCCATACTCGCCCAAAAATCCATGGACATCGTTCGAAATTGAATCTCTACAGGGAAATATTCCATACCATCAAGACAATAAACCGGAATACCTAATATAATATGATAACTTCGATATCCATTAGGATAGTGTCAGTTAGTGCTATGAAAATATTATGGCATTATCTTCACTACAAATGAGTTTTTAAAAGCATTTCTGTTCACTATTATTTTATGATTATTTTCAAATATTTTTATATATCTCATCATAGTGCCTGCGGTCACATTCCTAACGGATGCTATCACTTAGTGCTATAATTTTTTCTCTGTTGCTTCAATATCATCAACATCACAGTATTTTCTCATTCCATACTCCAGAGTATTCGTTTTCTCATCTGCTTCTTTTATATTCTGCTGTAATTCTCGCTTGATTGTCTCTTCAATCTTTGACTGTTCAATAACTATTTGCTGTTTTTTTACGATTTCAGATAAGATTTCCGTTACTTCGCATAATTTTGATATTATTTCGAGCAGGCTCATTCCGAATCACCGTCAAAATATTTTTCACCTGTAATCTCTGCATATTCTTCTTTTATAATCCAGCCCTTTTCTACTGCATCTCTAACCATCTTTTTTACTATATCCTCATCAAATATGCCACTTGTGTACCAATTTTTAACTATCTTATACTTCTTACTCATAGCTTTCTCCTTCCTGATTTTCTGCTTCTGGCAGTTCCACATCTGCCATCATTGCAATATACTCGATTAATATTTTCTGTTTTTTAATTTCTGCCTCCTGATTCTCTTTTTTTCTGATTTCAGCAGGTTCATCTTTTTTCTGATTTTGCAAAAAAATTACATATAGCTTAAAAATGGCTTAAATACAGACTTATTGCACTGTGATTTTATTCAAACAGAATCAATGAGCTTCATATTCTGCCCCTTTTTTGCCCCTCAAAAGCAGATGCTGTGGTATAATCTATAGATAAGTATTCCTATTTCATTTTAAAGCATAATACCTATGTACCAGATTTGTGTTTTGTTGTATAATTATATTCATAACTATTTAAAAACTTATCAATCAAAATGAAAAGGAGAAACTTATGAAAAAAATTTTAAGTCTACTAATTATTGCAATGTTGACATTGAATTTGTATGCATGTAGCAATACTGATTCTACAAATAATTCTACCACCAGAGATACGAGCACTGCTAACGCTGCTACCCCTTACACATACGAAGGCGTTACGTTCGAAATTCCGACAGTGTGGGGTGAGCCTGAAGGAAATGATGATTCGGATAATACATATTATTTTTATCCAGAGGGGCAAAATGATAAAAAGCACGATACTGTCCCGGCAATGCTCATGATTGATATAACAGATGCTGATTATCTTACAGATATGTCACAAGAAGAAATAGAATCGAATTTTGATGAATTTAACTCCGGAATATCCGATACCATAACTATAACAAGTAATAAAATTGTAAGTTCCTTTAAATATCCGTGTGAATATGTCACTGGAACTAATACTACAAGTGGCGAGTCCAGAAATATTGCCATGTATGTGTTTTTTTATAACAAAAAACTGTATAATGTTATGATGAGTACACGTGATGATAACAAGCACGACTACTCTTCCAATCTAACAAATATCATAAATTCGCTAGAATATTCAGAAGATAGTGATAATAGCTACGATGAGTTAACGACAGAAGATGATTATAAAGAAGTTACTACAGAGGTCACCGAAGCTACAACAGCAGCAAAGAAAAAAACGAAAAAGGAATCTTACAAGAAAGAAAACTGGAATCCTCAGATCACTTATAGTCAGTTAGCCCGTACTCCAGATGACTATGTAGGAAATAAAATCACATTTGAGGGAAAAGTAATACAGGTATCAGAAAGCTCTTACAGTGACACCGTGTATCTGCGTGTTGCTACTAGCGATGATTATAATAAAGTAATGTTAATTGAATACGATTCATCCATACTAAGTTCTCGTATCCTTGAAGATGATGAGATTCGTTTTTACGGAACATCAACTGGTCTATATACCTATGAATCAACATGGGGAAAAAGTGTCACTATTCCTGCTGCTACTGTTGAACATATCACTATTCAGTAAATAACATCCATGCGCATTTAAGAGCAGCTTAGTAGCTGCTCTTAATTATTAAGACTGTCCGATTTTTGATTTTAAAACTGTGATCTCTAACGTATTTCCAGCCTCCAATTCATAATTCGTTAAAATCTCCGCCTGTTCGCCTGACGTATCTAACGAATAGTCCTCATCTTCGACTAACGAAATACCATTGACATTTACAAGAATCACATCATCAGCGGCATAGGTATAATTCGTCATGTCAAGTGTAAATTCACCGCTCGGCTCTTCTATATCAATGACCTTGTGAAATTTCTGAACGTATGTATTTACCTTTAATTCTCCTGTTAATGCACTTAACCATACATCGAACTTTGTCTTTTGTTCTTCCTGCCAGTTTTGCATCTGTTTATAAAATTCTTCATATGCCGTCTGCCACTGCAAGAACAATTTACTTGTATCGACCTGTTGCACAATACCTGTTACCCAGCCGCACACGCTATTATCCGCCCGGGTATCTTCTATATTCGCCTGTGTGATAGCAGTCACCCCTCTGCCCACATAAACATACGCCAAACACATTTCTTTTATCATTTCGGTGTTTTCCATCACTGGTTTCGCTGGAGTTGTCGCATTATCTCCATCTTTCGTTGTGATTTCAATTGTACGCGCCGATAAATCCAGCCTGATTATGATAGCGGTATAACGATTTAAAGTTACATGTGCACGGTTAAGTATGATCGGATACGCTGCTGTATTTTTAAGCCACCTTGAACCGATAACAGCCCTGCCCGCTCCAACCTGCACTTGCATATCCGAAGCAGCTAACACCTGCATACCATCATCTACGCTTTCGTATATCCCGTCACTTATCAATCCTTCAAAATATGTACTCATTTGGTCTGCATTATACATGCGGTCATACGTTCCGTCTGATTGTTTTATTGCGTTAAAAAATCCATATGTGATTGCCATCTTTACACCTCCCATGTACTAAACGTCGGTACGGTTGATTTTCCGTTTTCATCCTCGCTCTCAATTATTTCGACAATGCGAGGAGCTGCACTTATACCATATTCATTAATTACCTGTACCACGTCACCTAAAAAATAATCTTCGTTCAAGTTATAGTTTCCGTCGGGAATTACATTTCCTTCAAACGATTCTGTAAATGATGTTGTACTCAGCTCATCTTTCGCATAATCTTGTAGCATCTTATAATATTGTTCTTCTGTGATGATTGTCCCGTTGCTCGATACACTTGAACCGTCAATGTATGCTTCATAACGTTCTAATCCGCCAGAATCGCCCACTGTCGTTGTGCGTTGATTTACTCCTTCGCCCTCGCCTGCCACTAATGCTGCATTTTTAAATTCTGCCCGTTCATAAGTGTAGGTGGAGGCTAAGAGATTATCAAATTCATCTGAAAATACAACGGGCAAATTGTCTTTTTGCCCGTATGACCGGTCGCATCCTTTATAAAGTATAAAAACAAATTTCCCGTCTTTAATATACACGTCCCAGCCAAGACCATATGTCTGACAAGTAGACATTATCCACTCGTCAAGACCTTCGCCCAGCAGTTGTGTATCAAATGTATCTGTAATCCCGGCAGGTTCATCAAGAATAAAGTTATCAATCTTTCGTTTCTCATCGGCCGGTGCAATGATATTCTCTGTGAGTACCTGCCGGATTCCTGTCTCAACATTACCGGCCAGATTTGTTTGCTGCCACACGACTCTCCGGCCTACAATACTTTTCAAGCCCCGGCCAGATATAGTCATGCTGTCACCATTTTCATAATCCGCAACTGTCTTGACGTTTTCGATTATCATAACATTCCGCCATATATCTCCGTTGCGATCTTTGTCCCGGCAAAGTAGTCTATCTTTTTGCAATAGTGCAATATTTTTCTCCGTCACCGGTACGATTAATTCAAATTCACCGACATTGAAATACTGGACTGTCCAAATTATACTTTTAAAGTTATCTATCATATCAAGAATTTGTGCAGTAGAGTCGAGCACATAAATGTCCATACTCACACCCCCTCAAACTGATTGTTGATTATAAATGTACATTGTAGATTTTCCGGAAGTTCATCCGCCTCGTATGTAAATACATTATCGCCAGGCAGTAAGTTAAACCATGTTGAACCCGCTTCTAATCTTCCCACGATATTAGTCGTTACTCCATCACGTAGAAGTGTGATTGACTTTTCTTTTTTTCTCGTATTTATCGTAATCTCATCTCCTGCCTGCATTGTAACATTCAATATCATGCGATCTATCGTATCTACATTATAGATTTTAGGATTCTTGACCGTACCTAATGCATTTAGGCGTATAACCACGCCAGTTTCCACGTCTCCGCCATTTATAATAGTTTTCTGTTCTCCCAACGCAATGTAAGAAAACGGTACCCCTGCCTCTTCGATTGCAAACGGAAAAGTAAACATATTTTCTATATTCGAAAATTCCGTACTGCTTTCCTTTGTAGCTCTGAAAAGCGCCATCGGACAAGTAATCTCAATCTGTGCAGTTTGTTTCTTCTCAAAATACTCCACTGAAAACTTTGAAACGTAGCCGTCTATGTATACGTCCCGCGTACCGTTTTTATAATACAGGCGTACCGGATACTTCGTTTTAAAATAGCGGTACAACAAAATGCGGTTTGCTTCAGCTGGTGCATTTATCGCCATGGTGATGGTAATAACACGATCATTGATACGAGAACTATTAAATACAGATCCATCCGTATTCGCTACCTGCGTTGTATTTATAGTTCCTTCCGGGGGATAAAGACCGTCTACATCCGTAATAACATAACGGGGATTATTCGTCATTTTTAACTGTTCCCCGTACTTATTTTGTGCGATTAACTCATACATTCGTTATCCCCCTTTTACACTGGCTGTGTCATAGCTTTAACCATGCTTACCTGTTGCCGTCTAGCTCTATAAGTCTCAAGTGCTGAAAGCGATTTTGGACTTGTGTTGTTCTGCACAAGATTATAATTGTTTACAATCGTCTGATTGCTATTTGCAATTCCATTTCTAGCACTACTTTTGACCGCACTTCGTACATTCGGAATATTAGTGGCCATATCTGTGAGCGGACTAGTCACACTATTGATAAATTTCTTTGCCTTTGCCTGCACTTGACTGATACTGTCAAGTAATCCGTTTCCAAACCCCTGCGCAGTAAATATTCCTATTTTCGCAGTAACCTTTGACGGGCTATGTATGTCCAGTTCATCCTTGAACTCGTCCACCATAGCACTAACCATCGTTTTTATGGCTTTTGTCATATAATCTGTATTCTTTGTCAGGCCAGTGGTAAACCCTTTCATTGCATCGATGCCCATTTCTTCGAATTGTTTTGGCAAATCTTTAAAGGCTGCGGACAAGGAATTTTTATATTCCTTTGTGACATTTTCAAAATCTTTCTGATATGTCTTTTTGGCTAATTCTTCAGATACGCGCATTTTTTCATCAAACGCATCTGAATATGCTTTTAGATCCGCATCACTCATAGATAGCAGCCGATCCATAAATGCCCCACCTTCGTCTATATCATAACTCGCAATCTGGTCAAATAACTCTGATGACACTTTTCCTTTAATGGTCTGTAATTTTTGAGCGTAGTCTTTTATATTCTGTGTCTGTGCCTTAATATCATTTATAGTCATGATACCTGCACCCGAAATCTCAAATAAATCTCCTGCGCTCTTTAACTTGGAGATCAGATTGTCCTGCTTACTTATCAAATCGTCATAACGAGCTTGATAGGTGTCGGTAATACCGTTTATCGTATCGTTGATTAAGGCTTCAGCTTTCGTCTGATACTCGCTCATCGCACTCGAAAATTCAGAAAGCATTTGTGATGAAGCGGTTTGATAAGCATTATTGAAATTAGTCTGGTCTTTGACTAGCTGTTTATAATTATCAACCTGTTTCTTTGCAGCGGACATATTTTTATTTTGCGCAGCCATAGTTTTCTTATCGGCTGCCATTTCCTTTTTGTACGTCGCCATCTGCTTTTTATATTTCGTCTTATCAGACTTTTTCTTTGCTTTGTCGTAGCTTTTCTTTGCTTTGTTGTAGTTTTTTGACGCTTTGTCATAGCTCGTTTTTGCTTTGTCGTACTTACTCTTAGCGGTATCATATTTTTTCTGGTAAGTGCTTTGCTTACTTTCGTACTTAGACAACTGGTTCTCTAAACCAGCTGTTTTTTGTTCGTTTAGATATTGCATTTTGCTAGTCATATAATTAATTTTATCTGACATCGCTTTAGAAAATACAGAACTTGCCTCACTTGCCACGCTGGAAAAATTAAAATTACTTAATCCGGCCAGTGTAGTTATGACGCTCTTAACTGTATTTTTTACAGTGTTCGTAAGGTCTGTCTGTTCGCTTACAATCCCGTTAATGTACCCTTTCACAAAATTCTTACCGCTGTCATACGTTAACTTGGACGGTGAACCCTCTTTTTGCGCGTCCCGTAAGGATTGTACGGACTGTACACCCATCTGCGCCGCAGACTGTACGGCGGCTTTTGTCATGGACTGAATACCGTTTGTATAACCCTGTCCGAAATATTTACCGGATTGTGTCGTTAACTTGGACGGTGAACCCTCTTTTTGTCCTTTTTTCAGTCCGGCCCATGCCTTTTTAGCTAGAGACTCGGCTTTAGAATACGCTGCACTTACGAGTGAACCGATACCATTGATAAAACCTTGTGCAAAATTTGTACCGGAACTATATGCACTTACGGAACTGGCTCCACTTTTGGCGTTATCTCCTAACGATTTACCTTTGCTTCTCGCGGTTCCTGTCTTACTTCCTACGCCACTAGCGTATTCTGTACCTGCTTTTGCACCTGTTTTGTGCATCCCGCCGGAACCGCTTTTTGCACCGGTGTCGGCACTCTTTCCGATTGTCTGACCGGCTTTCTGGTTCTGTCCTTTTGTATCCGATACTCCGGCGGCGTGATTCTTACCGGCTTTTGTTCCGGTTGCTTTCGCGCTCTTTGCTCCGGTTGCCTGTCCAGTGACTACGGCTTTACCGTCTGCCTGTCCTGCCTTTTTATTCGCGCCGGTCGTACTCTTTGCGCCCGTGGCGTGGTCTTTACCTGGCTTCTGCCCGGCGGCTTTCGCACCTTTAGAACCTTCTTTTTGTCCGTCAACGGTGGCTTTTCCTAATGCTTTACCCGCTTCTTCCGCGGTCGTTTTCCCGGCTAAAATCTGTTTGACAAGGTTATTGACTGTATTTGTTCCGTCCTGTCCAGCTTTTGCCGCTACATCCTTAAAGGATACCGCGTCATTGATTAATTTCGCGGCTTGGTCTACGCTGGTTTTTCCTGTTGCAATCCCTTGCATGAGTGATTGTGGGATTTGCTTTCCAGTGATACCGGCTTGCGTCAATGTCTGTTTAAAATCAATCGCGGTTTGTAACTGCTTTGTTGCGGTATCCACACTGATTTTTCCGCTTGCGATTCCGTTTGCTAACGATTTAGGCACTTCCACACCCGCATTTTTCGCCTTAGTCACAACGTCGCTAGAATTAAAATCTAACGCACTTTGTAACTGTTTCGTGGCCTGTTCAACGGACACTTTACCGCTTGCGATTCCATCCCGTAACGATTTAGGTATTTTTATACCTGCTTCTTTTGCGGCGGCTAACGTCTGTGAATTGTCAAATTTCGCGATATTTGAAAGGCGGTTCACTGCCTCCTGCGCGGAAATTTCGCCGCTGGAAATTCCCTCGGCTAAGCTTTTCGGGATTTTCACGCCGTCAACTTTCGCCTGTTTTGCCAGATTGTCAAACTTAATAAGGTTTTCCATACCCTCAACGGTGGATGGTACTTCATACTGACCTTCTTTGATTCCGTCAGACACGGCTTTCGGGATTTTCTTTCCTTTTGCTTTCATCTTTTCGGTGATTGCGTCAAGTGCTTTCTCGGTTTCGGCGGCGTTTATGGTCGTTTCCGCGTATTTTTCTGTTCGGTCGTACTCATTATTAAGCTCTTGTAATTTCTTTTTGTTCTTTTCAAGTGCGCTATTTGTCTTTTCATAAGCTTCTTTTTTTGTTCTTTCCGCTTTCGCTAACTTCAGATAGTTTTCATACTCTTTACCGTATACGTGCATACCCGCATCGGCCCACGCCTGTTGTGCTTCCGCGGTCTTTTTCTTTGCTTCGGTGTACGCTTTTTCGTTCTTAGCGTTCTGCTTTGTCAGTTCACCTTGTTGTGTCTCAACTTTTACAATGTCTTGTGCTATCGTAGTAAGGTTTGCTTGTGCGGCTTTCGCCTTAATCAGTTCTTTTTGAGTGGAAATATTGTTTTTTAATGCCTCGGTGGACTGATTAAGCTTATCTTTTTCTTCGTCATACTTTAAATTTAAGTCCGGCATAAGGTCATTGAGCTTTGACACATAATCTTTTATCTGTGCTTTCTGTGCAGCACTCTTATGCTCTACCCCAATTAAATCATTCAAACGGTCGTAATAAATATCTGCCTGCGCCCCCTCGGCTTCTGCACTCTTTACACCGTCCTGTCTTGCTTTGTCAGATTCCTTTAAGGATTTCGCAAGCTCTTTTTGCTTACTGATGAGGTTATCTGTTGCGGCTGCATTTTCATCTATTTTTTTGCTTGATAATTTTGTTTTAACTACATATGCGGCTACTCCAGCTGTAAGTGCTGTAACACCAGCGACAGCTAGTGTTACAGGATTTGCCAGCATGGCAAGATTGAATCCTGTCGCCGCTCCAGTTGCTGCGGTAGTTGCAGTAGTAACTAATCCCATTGCAGCAGCCATTCCCAATAATGTCGTAATAAATCCGCTTATCTTGCTCGCTATGAATACAGTGCCGAGCGCAGTGCCTACTCCCGTGATAGCCGGAATAAGACTATTCATATGCTGGATAGCATAATCCGCAAATGATTTTATCCCGGGTAAAGCTTCCTGAGCTAATGGTATAATGAGACCTGTTTGTAATTTACGTCCGATTTCACTAAACTGTGACCCTACATCATCATAGCGAACATCTTTAATCTCCTCCATCTTACCTTTAACATCATTAAATGTGTTACCGGTCGATGTGAGTGATTTCACAACTTTGAGGTTCGCATCTTCTCCCATCGTACCAAAAGCAGTTGCAGCCATATTCAAGGCATCCTGCTCATTCGTACAGTTATTGATATCGGCAACAATAGACTCAATGACATCTTTCATCGTACCCTTTCCGCTTTCCCAGTTTTTGAAAGCCGTCTGGGTATCTTTGCTGAACATGCCAATATTTTTACCTATTGTACCGTCACCAAGGCGATTTTTAACTTCATTAATCGAGTCGTTAACCTTATCGAGATTGTACGCCCCATTCTGTGTACCATTCGCGAGTAATTGAAAGTATTCTTGTGCAGAATATCCCGCCTGCTTAAAGTTTCCGCCATACTCGGAGATGTTATCCCCTAATTCATCTGTATAGTCAAGTCCTTCCTGTGAACCTTTCGCAAATAAATCAAACGCTGTAGTAGAATCAATGCCGAAGTGTGTCATTAAATTGCTTACGCCACGAATTGTTTCATTGAAATCTGATCCGAACGTATCCTCTAATGCTATTGCATTTTCGGTCAGCTCTTTGATTTTTGACGGATCCGTCTCTTTAGTTACCTGTTTGACGTATGCCATTTTGTCGCCCACGTCCTGCAAGCTCTCACCATAATTATTGTCGTACAGTTCATTCATTTCTTTTTTGAACGCCTGCATCTGTTTTGCACTCGCGCCCGTCTGTGCCTGGAACTTGTTATAATCCTGATCGGATTCGGTTGCAAAATCTTTTAGTGAACTTATCGCACTGCGGATACCATCTGCCGCAAGGTCAGCCAATGCGCCTTTTAAAACCGTAAAGCCGCCGGAACTATCTTCCGCTTCATTTCCTGCTCGTTCTAAGCTGTTGTCTAAGTCATCTGCTGCATTTGCAGCGTTTGACATTTTATTTTTATTTTCGGCAAGTTCGCTCGATAACTGCGAAATCTCGCCAGCTAACTGTTGTGCTTCCGCAGAGGTCTTTCCCTGCTCTAATACCACACTTGCGTAGCGTGTTTTAAGCCCCTGCAGACTACTTTCCTGCTTGGAAATCGTACTATCCAGTTCTTCATAAGCTGACCGCATTTCATTTGCACCATTAGCTGCCTGATCTGCCTCGGAGTCAAGTTGTGACAACATGCGTCCGTATTTTTCAAGAGACGCTTTTGTCTTATTAATGGCTGCCTCCTGATTTTTGATCTTGATAAGTAACTCCTGTGCGCCTTTTGAATTCTTACCCTGTGACTGTACCGTCAAATCGTACTGTTTATTCAAGTCGGACAAGATAGACTTTTCTGCTTTTAAGGTGTTCCGCAACTGGTCCATCTTGGCGCTCAATCCATCTGCGGACTGCGCCCAGTTGTCCATGCCTGCACTGGATGCTTTAAACTCTGCATTCGCAAGCCTTATTTGTCGCCTTGCTTCTGTCATTGACCGCTTAAGGTCAGATATATCCATTTTCAGTTTTGTCGTACTTGTATCCGCATTCGTGCCCATCGTCTCACCACCTAAAACCAGCTATCCCCGGCAGGCCGACGGATAACTTTATTATCATTGCCTTTATCATTTTCTCGCTTTGTTTCCCTTATCTGCATTGCACGCACGTCGCTATATAATCTTATTACATCGTGAAAAGATTTCTTTTCTACATCATAAGGAGTCATAGCTGGGAACTCTTTACATAGCTGATAATTAATATTAAATAATATTTCAAAAAGCGGGGTATCATCTACCCCGCCATCTAGTTTTTTGGGTCTTTTGGAATTGATAAGATATCAGCAAAAGAAGCCTTTAAAATATTCAGGATTGCAGGAATCAATTCCTTTAATTTGACATGCTCCCAGTCATCCGCCTCCATATCAGGGAAACATTTTCCTAATACTTCAACAAGCTGTTCCCATGCGCCGTACACAATATTTAAAAGTTCCCCGGTATCATTTACATTATCTACATTCAAGAGCTTCATAAGAGAACGGATTGTTCCGAACTCTAAGTCAATCGTATGTGCCTCGCAAGTCTTGATGATTGTATCATTTTCATCATATACATTGATTTCTAATCTCATATAGGACTACCTCCTTTGCAAATTTCAGCCTCTCGCCTGTTTCATAGTCAACAAAACAGGCGAGAGTGTCTTTGATTCCAATTAATTAATAGTAATTAATCTAATTAATCTTTATTAATAGTATCTATTACCCTGTTTTTCATTAATTATGCTCTAGCCGTAACGCTATCAGGTGTCTGGACTTTCTTAAAGAATTCTGCAGTATCAACCTTGTCAAGGCTCGTATCTACGTTGACTGCCTTTGCTGACTTACCTGTCTTAGTGAACTTATGTGTTGTAGAGATACCGGTATAAGTGATTTCCTGACCGTTTGCGTCTGTTCCGTCATCTTCTGTTGCATGATCGGAATCCGGGATATTGAATGTGCCTTTCAGTCTCCAGACAAGGATTTCTGTTCCGTCAGTTGTCTTTGTACGATAGCCAAATGCAAAATACTTTGTTGTCCTTTCCTGCTCTACCATCATGCCTGTTGCTTCGTCATAATACTGGCCTGTGATTTCCGCTAACACATCAAGAGGAATAGCAGAAGAGTTAATTGTGATTTCGTCAGAACCAGTAGAGCCAACGACAACTGCCGGAATATTATCGTAGTAATGTGCTTCATTACTGGAATCTGTTGACTTTGCGATTTCAGAAACGCCGGCTAAGGATTTAACAGTTCCTGTTTCAAAAGTAGTATCATCATCGGTTACGATAGGTGCATATACAGCACCCTCAACGCCTCTGTACTCAAAAATTTTCATAGGTTATACCTCCTGAATTTGTAAATAATATGCTCTTAACCCACGGCCGGTGTGTGTGATCTCATCACTTGCCACATCATATCCCTGACCGGGGATAATCCACTTATTTTCTTTCAATTTTGTTCTCGCTTGTGCCAGTACGGAATAGGTTTTCTCAGGGTCTGTACTGTAAAAATTCACATCGAAATCCCATTCCGTTCCGTACTCGCTATTATCATAGTGAGAATGATCGGGCGCATCGTTATTCCAAAACGTAAAAAAATGTTCGGGATATTTTTCATCAGGTGTCAAACTTCCCTGACGCAAGACCGGATATCCAAATTCGGTTAAAATATCAATCAAATTATCTTCCATCTCATCACCTTCCCATTCTTGCTATGATTTCTTTCTGAAAAACTTCAATCATTTCCTGTTGAACGTCTTTCATGTATTTTTTACTCTTATAAATCTTATTTAATGCTTTGTCCGGAGCCATGCGGGGTGTACCGGTAATGAGAAAACCGCCTGCACCGGGTTTATCAAAATCGAAACCCACTCCGATTTCTGCAATAGAGCCGGTCCATTTCACTTGCGGGCTGTGAACAACACTCTCTTTTGTCTCGCCTGATGAATATTTACCTCCACGTGGTAAGTTTGGCTCAGCTACAGCATTTAGTGTATCGTTTGTGATTTTTACACCCGCTTTATTTAGCGCCTGATCCACAACCGGTTTTATATCTGCTTCCAGTTTCTCTAACTTAGCTATGTACTCCTCAAATCCACCCGTTTCTAACCTGAGCAAGTTCTTCCCCATTTACACACCACCCTTGACTCTGCGTACCTTAAATGCACAATACTGATTACGCATATTGATATTTTCAGGTTCATTTATGATGTCATACATTGCACCGCTTTCCGCGAGCATTATGCGGCAATCTGCCTTTATGTCTGGCCGAAAGTATGTCTCAACCTTGGCTGTGTCTTCTATTGCATAGACATCATTTTCATTACGTTCTGTACCTCCATACGTCTTAAAGCTGCACCAGATTACCGGACCGCTTTCTGGATACGCTTTTCTTCGTACACCCTTAACAGTCGCATACTCTGGAATGATTAACATTATCGGCGTAACAAACGGGGATGATGGTTTATAACTGCTCATTGCCGTCACCGCCTTTATAGGCTAACTGTGTGACTCTTTGAAAGAAGTAAGGGGAAAACTCCCCGTTACCGCTTCCGTAGTCCCACAGATCGGATACACCACGGGTGACAGCACCGACTATCTGGCCGGAAGACAATGTCTTTTCGGGCACACCCGCATCTAACATAAAATCCCTGACATCCTGAATGTGACCCATTAAAGTATCATCCTGATAATCGCCTGTGACTCCGATTCTTTTTTTAACCTCTGTCAACAATTCTGTATCTGTCACCCGTGTTCACTCCTTTACTCTTTTGTCTGTTTCGCAGTGTATGCCGCCGTAATCTCATTGATAACTTCCGGGATAGTCGCTCCGGAGATATCCGCCGCAGTGGCATCGCCCTTAATCGCTGCACATAAACCTTTTAATGCTTCTACTGTTGTATCTATTACTTCCATTCTTACACCTCTCGTTCATTATTGTGCCGGCACAATTGTTGCAGAAATTATTTTTTCTTAATGATGTAAACGCCCGATGGATCTAAAATCTTACCATCTACAATAGTGAGGCCTTTGTTCACCCATTCGTTCTTTTCCTCGTCAAAATAACGTTTCATGCCAAACGCCATGTTGGTATTGATTGCGTAGTCATTAGGAATCCAGTAAACACCTACCACGTCTCCGCTTGATGCACTATCAAAGTCCGCTACAATATCAGGCTCTACCATCGTTACCTCACGACCGTAGAAACGGCCTGTGACAGCCGATTCCTCGACGTCTAAATTTGCCGCTTCACGGAATACCGGGCGATTGTTTGCGTCTTTCATAGTCAAAAGATTGCTCTCAACTGTTCCGGCAGTAAAAACAAACTCGCCCTGCCCACGTTTTGAAAGTGGGATAATAGCAAATAATTTCTTTCTCCATTTTTCCCAATCGGAGAATTCGGCCGCTGTAAATTCAATCACATGACCGTCCTGGCTTGTCACGCGAGTATCTTTGAGAATACCAAGCATCTGACCGGTGCCGGACCCATTCATGATACCTTCATCCATCGCCTTAACGTACGCCTCTGTCATAATTCTTACAATCTCATCCTCGAACAGAGAAAGAGTTACAACCTGTGAAAGTAATGTCTGTGACACACGAATCTCGCCCATGTTATAAGAGAACTCAACATACTCATTAACATCTCCGGCTTTCTGTCTGTCGGATGTTTTTGTCTCCGTAATCCACTTGAAATTAGCTTTCAGGTCAGAGATCGGGAATTTTACACCACCCTGAATATTAAGTTTACGTACTTTAGAATACAGCTGTCCGTATACCTTAGATACTTTCTTGATAAACTCATTCATGATGGTAGTCGGGATGATTGCACCTAATTCAGATGTGATGGTTGGACCAGGGTCGCCGCCCGCTCTCTGAATCAATTCTGTTGGAATCGGTGTGCCACGCTGTACATATTCCTTAAAAGCATTACGATACTCGACGCTTGCATAAGGATCATTGTTAACAGGCTGTGCGCTCATATTAGTACGCTGTCCGTATGCGCCTCTAACTGCAGTCATACCAACAGGCTCATTTGTAAGTGGTACAAGTCCTCTCTGCTGCGGGTTAGATGGTTCATTTGTAGGTTCATCTGGGTCACCACTTGGTGAAGGTTCGCCATCCCCTTTGTCAATCACTTCGATCTCTTCTTCTGTTTCGGAAATCTCTGCATTAATGTCTTCTAACTGCTCGTTAATGCTTCTTACTTCTGCAGCATCCTGTGAAGCTAATGCTCTTTCTTTCAATTTCTGTTTTTTTGTCTGTAAACGCAGTAAGCGCTTCTCTAAAATTGCTTTTCTACCCATCTTAAAAACCTCCTAAGATCTCAGTTTTTGCTTTCAATAGTGCTAATTCATTGTCAGTGTCCACCGACGTACCACGGTGCTGTCTTGCACTGTCCAGCGCAGACCGGGCATTGTCCAACGCCCCCTTGCAGCGTGCATTTATCTCAGTGTTTTCGTAAGCCGGAAATGTTACCGCACTTACTTCCACGACTGTACTAATATCTTTGATGTGGCGGGTCGGGTGGTCGGAATCTAAGTTCTCCCACTCCTCGTCCCGGATTCCGAACATGAAACTCATACCAGATATATCGCCACGCTGTACAGCACTATACAAAGCTCTGGCTTCGGAATTATTTTCGACATCCAGTGTTACCCGGATTCCAAGGCCATCATTATCCGTTGTAAGCTGCATTGTGCTGTTTGCTGTATTTCGCCTTGAGCGTGCCAACGGAATTTTACTTGTATCATGATTTACTAAAAATCGAACATCCGTTAAATCCGTATTATTTAAAGCTCCCGGTTCTATAATTTCATCGAACCAGCCTAAATCTGTACGACTATTATAAACAATCGGCCGTCCGGTGATGATATTTCCGGCTTCTGTTTCTTCTGCCCGGACTTCAAAATTGTAGGAACGCCGTTCTAACTCTTTATTCTTCATTTTTATTTTCACCTCCGCCATCATTCGAGGAACCTTTGCCTGTCTTGTTATTCATCTGGTATTGATTTGCAATATCAACGTCAACCCAATTCAAACTCATGTACCTCTTACCTTCCAATTCGGGCAGTGGCTGTAATCCAAATGCCACCCTCTTTTCATTCTCATAAATTGAACCGGTATTGCTAAGCATATTCACCATTTCAAGTGTCTGGTCTACCGTCATGAAAATGAGGTCTTTCGGATATAACCTTATCTCGTTGCCAAACGCTCTTTCACGTCTTGTGAACAGTTTCTTTGTAAACGCCTGCGAGATAGATATAATAAGCGGTTCAAGTGTTTTCTGATAGAATGCAGCATATTGTTCTTTTGTATAATCTCCTGTCAGAATTGAAAGTGGCACACCCCAGTTTCTTAAGATTTTTTCATCAATAAACTTCAAGGTGGCTTCATCAACTAACTGCGTTGATCTCTCTAACGGCGTAAATTCAGATTTTAAATCAAGAGGCAAAAAGCCACTCTCCGAATTTCTCAGTTTTGTTTCTAATTCCTGCATAGCCGCCTCTGTTTTACCATCATCAAGCATCGTGTTGTATTTTACAACGCCGTTAACTGCATAAGAGGCTTTCATCGCTTTGGCAACACCTTCAAGGAGCGTTTGATTCAACTGTAAAGTGTCTAATACAGGTTTATGATCCGGCTGACCGGATACATCTCCTCCCATATACTCATTAACAGAATAGTTATATTTAATGTGAATCAGATCACTGTAAGGTATCGTTGTTTCAAAGTTATTCTCGAATCGCATCTTCACATATAACCGATTTGATTCATCCTCAATAAACTCTACAAAAGTAGGTTTCAAAGGATAAAGACCGTCATATACCCTTACCTGTGTCCCGTCTTTATTCGTATAAATGTAATATGTCGGTAAAATAAAAGCGTTATAATTTAAGAGTAACAACCATGTGATTTTTTCTAAAAACTCACTCGTTGTCATTACCGGATTCGGGTCATTTAACAACGTTTGTATCGTGCCACTTACCGGCACGGGGTCATTTCTATTATACCGGATATGTGTAGGGTTGAGTTTCTTCATTTCATCTACAATACACTTGACCGCCTGCTGAACTACATCAGACGCGTAAATATTCGTACCAAATTGGGAGAAGATAGGTGTATAACCATTGAGCATCTGCGCCCATTTCTGCTTTTTTGGTGATTTTCGTTTTAATTTATCAAGCCATCCCACACTATCACCTCTCAATCATGGCTTTAAATTCTGTACGGTAGCGCCTGTACATTTCATATAAAATAATCAGACATACCGCTCCATCAATTCGCTTCGGAGTTTCTTGTTTAATACACAAACATTGTCCGTGGTCATCCACTTTAATTCCTGCATTTCCCAGACACCATTTGTCTACAATATTATTGTTATAATTAATTAACTGATGTTTAAAATCTGCTTCGCAGAGCTTCATCGCATTAGATAACGTCTGTGCGTTCTGCAAGATCATAACTAAATCTGAATCGTCCCCGCCGGTTCTCTGCCAGCCGTAGAAGTCCATGCGGGTAAGCCAATCTTTTGCAAACCGCTGGTCATATCCACATTTCCAAAGTCGGATATTGTAGTTGGTATACAGGCTATAAAACCAATCGGCTACAACTGCCAGATCAATGTCATTTCCTTCCGTGACTGTGAGCAGCCCGTCTTTCGCCCACTCTTTATATCTTGCTCCGGCATTCCAATCATCTGAATCCTCTAATTTTGATTCCGGAATGAAATAATGTTGATATATGTACTTAACTGGGTCTCCCGGTCTCATGAGAAGAATTTTAGCCGCCGATAAGTCCGTGGTCTCCGATAAGTCAACCGCTCCGAGACACTTAGCACCCTCAAATTCTTCTAAGTTATATGCCGCTTCGTAGGAATAATCTTCTAAGTTCAACCATGCTTCTGTGCCGTTTTGTTTGATATTAAAATCCTTTGACAATACGAAAATGCGGTCCGCTTTCGAACTTTTTGCGGTATCTACTTGTTCTTCTAAGTACTCCCATTTCTTAACTATTCCCAGCGTAGGATTCGATTTTTCCCACAGCCGGTTCTTTCGGTTGCCGTCCCAGACTTCCTGTTCAGAATCTTGGGTGTACAACCATGGCAGGAGTCTTTCTGCTGCCACACCGTCATCCTCTTTTGCAATGACTCGGCGGGCTTTTTTTAATTCATCGTCGAGATATCCGTCAACAATAAATCCCTCCGTAGTAATATTGATAAACTTCGGATTATCTTTTAATGACTGCGACTGTTCGATTGATTTACCGATGATATTTTCTTTCATCTCATGCGTCTCATCCACGATAGCAAAATCAATATTTCGACCCTCTTTGTTCTTCGTCCTGTCGGACATCTTGAATATCTTCGTATTCGTTGCCTTATTTAAAATAAAACGTTGATTTCGCTTGGTGTCGAAGTCTTTGGGGTCATATAATTGCCGCATCAGGTCTATTGCATCATACACAATGCCACACTGTGCCTCATCGTTCGAACTGCAACAAATGTCTGCACCTTCGTTGCCGGTGATAAATTCGGCATTAGCCAGTGCGGAACTGGTTTCACTCTTTGTATTCTTACGGGCAATAAGCAAAATTGTCTTTTTGAATCGATCAAACCCTGTCTCCGACATCTTAAAGCTGTAAAGCGCTTCAATCCACGCTTTCTGCCAGAGCATCAAAATCATCGGTTTATTGTAGAAAGGGGATTTTGTCAGCCTGATGCAGTTTTCCATGAAATCCATGCGCAGACAAGCTGCATCGGTATCATAAAAATATCTGTCATTGTGAAAATCTTCAGCTAAGTTATCAAGCTCCTGCCATAATTCCTGCCCTATGACAATCTCACCTATTTCAGCTTTTGCCCGGTATTCCAACAAGTAGGAGTTGTCAGGTGTCCAGATAGTTTTATTGCGAACATCCATAAAGTTTTCACCCCTTGCCGCTCTGATCGCTATCCATCGTCCCCTGCTTTCTTACCCACTTTCGAAGCGGAGACTCCTCATCTCCTTCATCCTGACCAGTTGCTCTTGTCAGGACCTTAATGACATTTGTATACTGCTGCAATAACTCTTTATATTGCTTCTGTGCAGGTGTATTCTTCTGCTGTGCCGGATTTTTAGGGTTAATCTTGATGAAAGGTAACTTTTTTAAATCCTCTAACCGCTTTTCGAGAAAAATGACTTCCTCGATAAGTGGTACCAAAACGATTCTATCCTCATCCGATTTACAACAATAATTGATCAGTTCTTGTCGTCTGTCCCTCATATCACAGCACCTCTATTAATGTGAATTTCGCACCTCCGGTATGCGCGGCATTTCCGGCATTATAGAACTGCACAACGAGAGAAGTAGCGGATACGCTTACCACTCTTGGTTCTAACCACCCTTGTGCCTGCGGTACAACAATAGGTGTTGTTTCGAAACCATAACTGCTCAAATTAATAGTGATGTTATTTCCAAATGTGTTAACACTCAGGCTACTGCTTTGACTCGCACTGACAGTCCGCACCTGTTTGATATTTCCTGCAATTGCGCGAGAATCTACATAGTCTTTTACCTTATTCCACAGATAATTTACTCCGCTGTTATTTAAAAACCCCATGATTCCACCTAACCTTATACGCAAATAGCGTCAATTTCTGCATTTGTGATAGCTGTAATTGTAAAAATTTCACCTAATGGGTCCCAAGCGCTACCGTTCCATGCAACATTCATGCCTGCGCCGCCATATTTGCTGGCTGCTTCGATGTTGTAAACATCACCAACTCTCTGTCCGGTTGTTGGTAATTTGTCTGAAGAAGCTACTGAACCACAATATTTATACATATTAGTGATTTCGGATTTCTTAGCATATGTACTCGATAAAGTAGCATTTGTCGGTAACGCGTCAAGTTTATCTTTATCTGTGGCACTCATAAGACCGGCCACGCTACTAGTTGCCCCGCTAAAGGTAAATCCGCATAAATCTACGGCCGCCTCACCTTCATCCCTCGTAATCCAAAAGCCGCGTTTATCCGCAGAGGGGTTGTAATCCCTTATTTGCAAGCTACCCCAATAGCCACTCGCAAATAATACCATCGTCTCTTGTCCTGCCGCTGGTGCCGGTACAAGTCCATGTGTCCCCATCATGTCACCACTTGCGGCGGCTTTAAAATCACTGTAAGTTGTATCCTTATCTGCGCCCCAAACGGCCGTTCCGTCTGCGCTCCAACGTAAGATTTGACCGGAAGAACCGCCCGCCGGGATGTGTTTGTTACCACTTGTCGTAGGGTGTGTATAGTTGTTCGCGTTCGTGGCAATACCGTCTAATTTCTTTTTATCTGCCGCGGTCATAAGACCGTGTGCGGACTGAGTAGCGTCATTATAGGTTGTATTATTGTCAGGTGGCACGCTCCACGTGCCATCAGAACGCAAATATCTATTTGCGGCCCCTGCCGCTGGTGCCGGTGCCAGACCATGAGTACCCGCCGCCGTTGTCGTTGCACCTTTCATATCCGAATAAGTTGTATTAGCTGGTGTTCCCCAAGTTCCATCTGCTTTTAAGTATTTACCTTCATTTCCCTTTGTCGGTGCCGGAACTAAACCACTCCCGCCGTCTGCGCTTGCGGTTGCTCCCTTAAAATTACCGTAAGTCGTGTTTGTATCCTGTGTAGTAATAGTGTTGGTCGTTCCATCGCCCTTTGTGTACGTGATGGTTCTTCCGTTTACTGATAAATTAGTGATACCTTTATTGAAAAGTGCTTTGATTTTATTCCACAAGTAGGTAACACCATTATTGTCTAAATAAGCCATATTTCCACCTCTCTCATTTGCATATCTCATCAAGTTCTAAGTTTGTAATTGATTCGGTCGCGTGTTCTTCGGTCCACAGTGTGCCGTCTGACTTTATACCGACGTTTGCGCCGCCTTTAACGACTCCTAAACTTACGACGGTGGCAATCGGTACGCCCGTTTTATTCTCTGCAATCACTTGAATCAATTCGTAATTAAAATTACTTTTTTGTGATAGAAATAAGTTTCCGTCAACTTTCGCAATCTTCGTTATCTGGAAATAGTCCCCGGCGTGATTGTCGTCCACAATCCGAAATTGCAGGCTCCCGGTTCCCACATAATAGGCGGTACCAATCTCGCATACAAAGGGACTCCCGGTTATCTGTATCTGTTCGCTTTCAATTTCAAGCCTCGGATTTAGTGAAGTATCGGCGCGTATCTCAATAAAAAAACGATTTTCTCCGTTATCGACGGTACTTACTAAATCACATATACAATTTTTCGTTGCGTCAATAACAATCGTATTTTTCATGAGATTTTAACACCTTCTTTTTATAATACCGTTATAGTCGGGATACCGTCCCTTTTTAGTAAAATCAATCTACATTTAACACTCAAATAATCCGTGTGCGTTGTTTTGAAATATACAGATAATTCATTCGTATTGCGTATAAATACGTTTAGTGTATCTGTATTTGCCATTGTGTAATAATTTTCGTTATAGGTTGCATCGTCACTGCGAACAAACATTTTAGAAATAAGAGAAGTGTTCACAAAAGTCCACCCGTCGGGTAACTGAATTGACTTAGTTGTGCCTGATTGAATAGACGGTATTTCAACAATCAATAATTTTTTTTCTATCTCACCTTTTGGCACTACTTCCCTTTTACATTTATTTGTTCCGCAAAATCCATATACTTTTTCGCTCATCCGGTTACCTCCTTTCTTATTTTCAAATTTTCCAATTTTTCAAATCGGAAAATCTCATTTTTGCCTTTTTCGTGAAAGATACCCCCTTCCCGACAGTACTTCTCAATCATCGGTAACCTCGCATACCGGGGGACTATCTGACCAAATAAAACCTTTATACGATTTGTATTTTCCTTTAATACAGTCTCTAATACCATAATGACTGGCACCTGTTAATCGTTCTGCTTCTCGTTGTGATGAATATTTAGCAACAAAATTACCTTCATTATCATACTGATAAACTATCTTATTATTTTTAGCTCTAGCTCTACATTTACTTTTGAATTCTTTAGTCTTACAGTATTGTTTATATTCGTCTCTAGTCATACGGATTTCAATAGAATCAAGATAACCATATTTAGCACCTTGTTGCACGTTATATCCTTTGCTTCTCACATAGCTCTTATGACAATAAATTAATTCTGCTTCTTTATCTCTAGCTTCTCTTTCACTCAATCCTTCATAAAGTATTTCATGTTTTATATTAATCCAGCCATAAAGGATAATGTCATTAAAGAATATCTTATTCGCTTTGTAGCCATGCCCGTTACACCATCTCTTCGTTGGGTCTTGTTTAGTTATCCCGATATAAATTTTTCCGTTAGGCACTGTATGTTTATATACGCAATAACTCATTTTATTCCTTTCTTCTTGGATTGTATTTCTTCCACCAATCAAGAATAAATCCTGTCCATTGTCCAATGTCTCGCCCGTCATTGCATTCTGCTAAACGTCGTAAACATTCCTCTTTTGATGTGTCAATAAATATCTCACGCGCTCGTAATTCTCTACATAATCGCTCTCTTTCACTGATTAGCGGATACCCACCAACCACATAAGCATTGCGCCATTTACCACGTCGATATTTTACACATTCAATCAGATAATCCCGAACACCAAACACACACGCATTTAATACCGCCGGTTTTTTATATCGTTCGCATCCGCTCAGGGCCTGCCATATCGAATCCATATCAATAATTAAATCACCCTCGGTCTTAACCTCGTTAACCCATGTTGTCTTACCTGCAAGCGGCGAACCGTACACAAGATAAACTTGCCTTACATCCTCACCATAGTAAAACTTTTTATGTATCCTGTTGTGGCATTTGTGATGTACCAGCATGATATTATCAGGATTTAAACTTATCTCAGCATCATTGACGTTTATCTCGGTCAGCTCTATTTTATGGTGTCCAATACAGTCATACGCTCTAGTGATTGGTTCCCCACACTCCTCACATATCACATCACCATCACTATTGACTCGTTCTAATCTAATCGTACGAATCAGGTTGACCCATGCTTTTGATTTATAAAATGTATTCAATGTGTATCCCATTGTCTTTACCACTCACTGTTTTCTATCTGTCTTTCTCTTAGTTCTAACTCTTTCTTCCGAATATCTAACATCTGCGGATCATTCGCCCAGTTTTCCTTGTCGTAGTTCTTAAGGGCCAGATTGAGAGCTGCTACGTCTGGATGTGCGTGTTTATGTGCTACTTCTGTCTTCACTATCTGAACGTTTTCTATCTGTTCTTTACCAAAACCTGCATCGGCTAACGCTTCACGCATTTCTTCTGATAGTTTAATTTGTTCTGTCGTTTGTTTTGTTTCAACATAATCGTAACCGTTCGCTCTCCTTATCAGAGATGAACGTAATTCTGCAACAAGATTCTGCCGGCCTTTTTTAATTGCTTCCCTTAATTCCGAATAATCAAGTTTGTATTGATTAAACGTGCTGTATGCAATACCTAGCTTCTCAGCAATCTGGCGCTCCGTCATGGTCCTGCACCATTCAGAAATTAGTGTCAGATAAGGTTTCACATATTCATCATACTTACGTGGTTTCCCTCGTTTTCTTTTCTGTGCCACATAATCACCTGCAAACTATTCTAAAAGTTTATTTACAATCTTCTGAATCGCTGCATAGTTATAACCCGCAGCTTCCAGACGTCTCTTTCTTTCGATTCCGTTGCTCCATTTACCAGCTATTACCTCCTTTGCGATAGCTGTGTTGCTCTTCATATCCGATAGTGTCATAAACCACTCTTCATTCTTTCCCTGTCCGGTAATTCGATTAAGATCTAAGCTTTTTCCTATGCCAGGACATGTGCCCGCATCCGTAAACTGATGCAACTCTACACCTCTATGGCACGGATATTTTGCACTATATACACCATCATTTCTGCCATAACGTGCTTCCCACCAGGCAGTATTTTTACCTCGCCCTGCTACGACGGTTTTATAGCTGGCATAATCTGCATACATGTGGTAGAGCATTACTTTGTACTTTAACCCTTCAAGATATTTCAAGGCATCCCGGACGTTTCCTGCTTCGTTTCCTGCTTCCACATCAAGAACATATCCAACAAAATATTTTCCTACGAGCTTTTTGCAAGTGCGTACTAAAAACTTCGCCTGTGCCAGTTCACTGCCTTTATCAAGGTATGCATACAGCCAATATGGAATCTTTCTGTCTTCACAGTTTTTAATAAAACTCTTAAGTGTGCTGTCAACATAATTCGTTCCCTCTGTTGCCTTTGAAATTAAAAAAGGACATTTTTCTTTCACTTCATTCCAGTTCCGCACTGGCTCATAATGGCTAATGTCCGGATAGTATTTTTTACTCATGATTTATCTCCTCCCGTATGTCGTCTTTTATTTCATCAATATTGCGCCAGACGCTTTTTAAATCCCGTTCCAGAATAGCAGTCCGTTCTATAACAGAATTATGTTTTTCTACTTTCTTTTCCAGCTGTTCAATGCGGTAATTTGATAATTTTGTGCTTGTCAGTATACCGGCAAATGTTCCGCACAGCGTACCGCTTAACGAAAGTAAGCCCACAATCACTTCATTTGTCATGCTTTCACCTCCGGAATGCCTGCAACACTGGTCAGTAGTGATACCGCTCCAGCTAATATGGATGTACTTAAAACCACTTTCCAGTCAACCGCTCCAATTGTCACTCCGGCCGGAATCAGTGCAAGCGCGGTCTGCGCTGTTGTGCGTATCGCTCTAACACCTGCGGCTTTCACCCATTTTCTTGTATCTACGCTCACTTTGAACACGCAATTTTTAAACATTCTTTTTCACTCCTCATCAAAAGTTAACTCCGTTATATCTAAAATTCACATAAGCAGCGATGCTATTTCTTTCTTACTGTTACATAACCGGCGGCTTTTACTGCTGTCTTGAACCAATTTGTCTGTTCTGCCGTTTTTGCATTGCCCCTTAAGGCTTTGTTTCTTACCTGATTTCTTATGTTACTTTTAACCACACGTCCATTATCAACAACAACTAGCCGGCCTTTTTTGTCATAACCCACAAATGCTACTGTATGAATAGGATTGCGCTGTTCAAATAAAACAATACAATTATCATTAAGCGCTGCTTTAATCCTTTTAACAACAACACTATTATTTTTTCCAGTGATCGGGTGCCATGTTGCGTGCCGATAATGGCAAATACTATTAATTACTTTCATAGTTCCGTAAATCGTCAGTTTGCTGCCTGTATAGCCACGGACATTCCTTTTTGCCCAGTTATAAATTTCTTCCGGGTTCCAAATTGTTCCGTTTTTCTGTCTTACTTTCAAAAACTGTAAGGCAATGCATACACCATTTCGTAAAGAACAACCGTGTGCTTTTTCAAATGTTCCCCAAATATACGGTTTTGGAATCAAAATCTTAGTACCATCATTTAGCGCGAGCCGAGTCGTGTACCTTTTATTTTTTATTGATATTTTTTTCATGTACCCACCCCCTCCGGGTAAAAAATTAAAACACGTATGTCAGCGCCTTATCAGACAGCCGATTGTTGCCTGCAGAAAGGAGGTCACATAAAAAATAAACTACAACTACGGACTTGTAGGCGCTGTACATTGTGTCGTTAAATTACAAAATTGTATGTGAAAAAGCGCCCTGCATATACAAGGCGCTTTTCCTAAGGCAAACATCTCACTTAAAGATGAACATTGGAGCAACATCCTATTGGATTTCTGACAGCTCGATTGCTTTGTTCTTATCTCACTTTACAATTTAGCATACTTCAAGCGAACGTGACCGAACATTTTTTAATTTATTTTAGGATTTTTATTGATTTCCACGTTAAAACGTGGTATAATATAATTACATTAAAAGAAAGGGGGTAAAAGATGTTTGATAAATTTATAGACAACCTCATAAAGGGTTTAACCATTGTTAGTCTGGTTCTCACAATAATAGACAAAACAAAGCGCTAAACCCATCGGGGAAGAGAGAAATCCCCTCTCTTCCTTGTCCAGTCTATGAGGTATTTATATTTTATCACATCGTGAGAGATTATGAAATATATAAAAGAATTTTTCATTGTCATTATTGCTATATGTGTGCTGATATATTCATATAGCAAATATCATCGTTTTTTTGCCGCGGATTGGATTATTCTCATTCTGCTCCTCATTCTTTTTATTATTTTTCTCAAAAACAGGAGGTAGGGCTGATGAAACTAAAAGAAATACGTAATAAAAATAATTTCTCCATTCGAGAATTATCTGAACTTAGTAATGTTCCCAGAAGAACCATTGAGGACATAGAGCGTAAAGGCGAATGTAAGGTTTCTACTGCAATTAAATTAGCTGATGTTCTTAAGGTAACCCTTGATGAATTATGCCGTTAACTATTTTTAGAGGGACACTTTGTGCCCCTCTGTCTCTTTGAAAAATCTGTTTCCTTTCATTCGGCAGCCATCCTCTGTATATGTCCTTTTTGTTCTCGAAAACATTTCATTCATCTGATGAGCTACCTGATTCCATGTCAATCCTTCAATATAACGCATTCGGAACATGATGCGAATCTCACTCCTCTTGATAGATTCTATATATTCTTCTGCTTGATTAGTGATTTCGAGAAGTTCCTCTTCTTTCATTTTTAGTCGCTCTCTCCTGCTTATCAGTAGTCTTTTTACTTTCGTGTACTCCGGAATTGGAAAGCCTTCCACTTTAAAATGCTGCGTGCCCCCTGCACCTCCGGAAACTACATCTCTCGTTCTTTCTTTTTCCTCCATCTTCGCTATTTTCTCTTCTGTTGCCTTTATGAGTTTCTTCAATTCCTTTATCTCCACTTGCATGTCACAATACTCAATCAGGACTGACTTTTCCAACCAAATTGCCCCCTTTCCTGTTATCTGTGAATTTCACCTGTTTCTAAATCTCTTAACTTGATTCTGCCAAACACTTCAAATCCTCGTTTATTTGCAACCGCTCTCGCTTTCCAGCATCCCTGCTTTAATTAGATCATATATAACGTCTAAGTAGTCTCGCTTATCCCGGTATCTACAATTTGCCTCTTTATGTATCCGCGGATCTGCTTCGTCCCACTTAAAAATATCAAAGCATACGTCACTTACAAATAACATTACGCAGCCACGTGCTACACAAAGATAATAGCAATTTTCGTACCGTTTTCCCTTACATTGCTTAAAACCGTATTTTTCAAATTCCGCTGCTGGTACCATCGGTCTTAGCATCTTCTACCTCACTTTCTGAGCGTGTAAAATACAAATCCTGTATAAATTAATGCTGCTATAATTACTATTGCTTCTGTTATACTCATTTTTGCTCCAATCCAAGTTGTCTAAGCATCTCTCTTTTAAAAGTGCTAAAACGGCAGATTATTGTACCTTCCATTTTTACTTTGCACCAACTGCACTTTCTGCAACTATACATTCCTTCTGAGAAGTAGCATTTCTTGAAATCTTCTTCCATTTCCTCAGATACATGCAATCTAATTTCTACATGTGGTGCAGGAAAAATTTTAATTGTTTTTGCTTTCTTCATTTTATCGTCCCTTTCTTTTACTTTACAAATAAACTGGTTATTATTTCTTGTGTATAATGGTTTTTTGTCAAGTATCTCTTATTTTTCATGTTATTTTGTAAATTTCCGCTTATATATGCTCATGCAACTCCGGTGGTCCGAACGACTGAGGCTCCAGCTCCATCAAAGCATTATATCTCTCAACATGTTCATCCGGTGTAATCTCATCGTTCATAAGCTCCTGCTCCAATTTATTGTATTCAGCATCTATCCTCTCTTTAAACTCCTGACGGCTTATCTTCCCTTCGATAAGCATTTGTTCTAATATTTTGTATTCGTGACTCATAATTTACTTTTTCCTCTTATTCACCTGTTTCGTATGCTCCGCCACTCTCTTACAGCCAGCTTTCCATCTCTGGTAAGCCTTACCCTGCCGACATGGCTGCTGCATTCCCTCGCACCTGTCCTTTTCGATACATTTTGTACACGGATTTATCATAATCTCTCACCTTTCGAATTCTTCATAAAATCGCCTAATATCCAATCTCCCCATGCTGGTTTTTCTTTATTATCTTTCGGTCTGTATGGCTCCGGCAGTCTCATCCATGCGATAACACTATCTCCATCATCCCATTGACCATTTTCAAAATAATTGGTACTTGCGAACGGCTCTTTTTGTCCAGCTATTTCCCCGTCCATCGTTACTATGTATAATCCTTCTTTTGTTGGCAATTTTTCTGTTACTAGCACCCATTTATCCATTTCGTTTTCTCCTTTTTACCGCTTCTCGCATATCTTCCCATTCCTGTCTTAAGTCTGCTGGAAATTCTGTCGGACTTACTACTTCTCTTCTGGTTTTAAGCTCCGCTTTAATTAATTTTTGTTTTGTTAATTCTGTTCCTGCCTTTTCCAGGATATGTAGCGCCGTCTCTAAGTCTTCTTCCGTTAGGCAGGGATCGCACAAAAAAGATGTCAGATACGGAGGTTCTGCTTCTAAATCGTGTAAACTTCTTTCAATGATTCTTCTGACGTTATCTGTATAATCTTCTAACGAAATATCTATCTTAATCTTTCTCATTATTTTCTATTTCTCCTTGTTTTACATATCCCGCTTTTGTCCAACACGTAATTTTTAACGGGTCGAAGTTTTTTCCGCATTCCGGGCATTCTGGAAACATATTGTTTCTGTACGCTTCTTCCATCTCGCGGAATACTCTGCTCTTGCGCATCCTTTTTAGCTCTTTATTTGCTTCTTCTGAATAAACTTTTACTTTTTCTTTTAAGCGTTTCGTTTCTTTTCTTAGTTGCTCATGATATCCCGCGATTGACAACATTGCCTCAAATGGATCCACGACTGCTCCGCAATCACTGCACATAATAATTCGATTTTCAACACTAAGTTCGTAATGTGGAGGATTGCATCTGCATATCTTCTTCATCCCTTTATTGATTCTTAATAAGTCAAAACTAACAGGTTTTCCTTTATCCACCCGTCTCCTCCAAATAGTTCTTCCCGAAGAGTTTCATAAATTCCTCTCTGGTGTGTGTCTTTTCAAAAGCTCTCTGTCCATCTTGGCGAAGAACCTTCATCATTTCCGCATTGTTATGCACCGCTTCCTTGCCGCTGATGTGGTGTTCTAAGCAAAGATAGACTTTTAATCCTTCCGCTTCTGATTTGTCTCTATTTGAACCGCCGAAAATGTGATGTTCGTGAACCGCTCGTTTCCACTCATAGTGTGGTCTCATCTTCATGCACAAGTAGCAAGGGCTACCTTTTTCTTGAAGAATACTCGCTTTATGTTTCTTTCGTCTTTTCAATTTCTTCTCCCTTCTCCTCCGGACGAATCCGGAGGAATCAATGGCATATAGCTTCTTCATGAAGCCTTTAACAAGTTACGTGTAATATGTAAAACCTTAGAGGTTGTCCAGCTTATTTTCTGTAGTCTCTCTCATACGCTTCTTTTAGCTGCTCTACATAATTCATGAGTTTACAATTTTCGCAAACCTTCTCACAGGAATCTGCCTGGGTCTTACTACACAGCTCTCCACATACATAACCTAGAAGACCTTCCTGTGCTTTTTCTATTTCTATTCGTTTCCTATCACTCGGAAGAATTTCCATCTTCTTCTCATCGTCAATCTCTTGAAGTTTTTTCTTTGTCTCTCGGTCTATTTTGTCCTGTTCCTCTGAATACCGCTCCTCCTGCGACTTATACGCTTCGGTTTTATTTATATACTGGTCACAAGAGGTGCAGGTAGATGTTCTGACGTTGCACTCAATATATCTTTTACAGCTATAGCATAAAGATGTAATCCCTTCTGGATGTGGCGTCTCGTATTCTTCTACATCAGGCAATTGAGATGTAAATTCTTCAACTGGTATGTCCGGTTCGTCTTCGGTGTCAGACTCTGACACTTTTTCTGAACCTTCATTTTTCATCTCTTTAATTTCTTTATAGGACAAATTGCCCGAATCCTTTAATTTCTGTAACGCTTCTTTTTGTTTTTCTTCATCCATTCCAGAAAGTTCATAAGCTGTTGAGAATTTTATATTATCTTTTTCTATTTCTTCTTTAAGTTCCGGGATAAGATTGTTATTAATCGTTTCCATCTGTGCGATTTTTGTTCCAGAAACATGCAACATCGATGCAATAACATCTCTAAGCTTTCCTTCGCTTAAATCACGACCATGAATCTTCATCCCATTTTCTTTCATGTATCTTAATTCTTCTTTGAGCTCACTTTCTTCTCTGAGCAGCGTTGCAACACTCTTATCCCTGCTACTGTTTGCAATAATCAACTCTATCTTTTCTTCGTGAGAATTTGCAGGATTTCTAACCTGGCAAGTTACAAGCTCATATTCTGTATACCCTCGTTCTACCAGTAGTTTTAATGCTCTCCATCGTCTTTCTCCAGAGATTAGTTTGTATTCTCCCTCTTCCGATGGTGCGTACATAACGGCCAGGTTTTCAATTAATCCTACGGTTAATATCTCTCCTGCTTTTTCTTCTATTCCTTCTTGTGGATAGAAGTTCCTGGCGTTGGAATATATTTTATGAATAGATATATCTTTTGTGCGAAATCTCGCCTTGGGTGTTGCGTCTATTCCTCTCTTACTGTTTTCGTTCAAGGCATCTAGCACTGAAAATCCTGTTGCCACGCTTATCTCCCTCCTTCTAAAGCTTTATCTAGAGTCTTATATTTTGTCTTTCTTAAGTCTACTGCTGCAGATGCTAATGTTATTCCTGAGCGGAATCCATTTTCATCTTCTACGATAATCATGTGTGGGTAAATCTCTTTTACAACTACTCTTTTGGGGTCTATCCTTTCTCCACGTATTCTTGATTCATCCATGTAGTAAACTGCCCCTACCTTAATGTCTAAATCTTTATTCAGTTTTTCCATTGAGGAGACTTTCTTTTCTTCCTGGATCATTTTTTCACTCCCCTAGTAGTTCTTCCACAATTGCTCTGTAATCTTTTACTGCTACACTATTTTTTGAAAATGCCGGAAGTGGCTTCATTGCCATAGACGCTTTTTCTACTACAATCGAACGTCGAACCGGTGTTTTAAACATTTTAAATCCAGACTGTTCTTTCATCCACTGTTCAAACTCCAATGTTGTTTTATTCTTCTGTCGCATCGTAATAATGCCTTTAATGTGCAATTTCTCATTTAATTCACACAGATCATCAAGCTGCTCTTGTAAATTATAGATTGCTTCGTTCTCAAACCCTCCAAGTTTCACAGGGGCAATCGCCATTTCTGCTGCAATCAATACATTGATAACCACTATGTCAAGTAAACGTCCACAATCACATATACAGTAGTCATATTGTTTGTCTACTTCCTTTAACGTCTCTCTTAAGCGTTCAATCTGCGTTTTTTCTCTCTCCAAACGCAATCTCATATCTGTCTGCATTAAATATCCGTTTGCTGTTATAATGTCGATATTCTGATAATCTGTCTGCTCGATAAAATAGCTTGTATCGAACCCTCCTCCGACATATCTGTGTCTTTCTAAAAGACCAGAAAGTCCTTCGCCTTCTGGATCATATCTCTGATATACCTTGGAAGTATCCCCTTGAGGGTCCGCATCAATTAAAAGGACTTTTTTCCCTTTCTCTTCTCCTAAGATATACGCAATTGTATCCGCACTTGTTGTTTTTGCAATCCCGCCTTTTGGTGACATAATAGCTATTGTTCTCATAATATTTCCTTCCTTTTATGCTCTTTTCTTATTTCTTTGTTTTTCAAGTTTTTTGGCTGCTCTCTTTTCATCACGGTTATAGTGACGCTTCTGGCGATACGCCTGCGTATCTGCAACGTCTGCCTCATTCTTACGGATTTCGAAAGTAACTCCCGTTTCTTCTTTTAACGTATTTATCATCTCTAACCAAGTAACGTAATTTTCCATCAGACATTCTGTCTTAAAATCAAATCTCTTACGAAAGCGTTCTATCCTGGATGCACCGAAGCCAAATTCATCATGTAATGTCATGGCTGTTAAGATATTTACTGTATCAATCGTATTTTCTTTGATTCTTCTAACGCTCTCTTCTAATGCCGATGGACTTATTCCTACAGGAATTCCTGTAAGTTTGCGTATTTCAATCTCTTTTTTTAAACCGTCGATTCCTCTTGTCTGTGCGATTCTATACGCCTGTGCCATACCTTCTTGTCTAAGTCTTTCCTCTTTACTAATCCTTGCCATGTTTCTATAATCCTCCTTAATCCTTTTGTTTTCGCAATCTCGTATATATGTAAAAGCGTGTATTGAAATCGTTATAACAGACCTTTGCTGTTGTAAAATCATAGTCTGGATACCACGCTTTCATCTGTTCCTTAATCATGTTCTCGTTTTGGACCATCTTATTGACATAGTGTTCTATCTTTCTATAATTTCCACTCTTTGCCTGCGGCCGTTTATTCCTTACTATTTTTGTTTCTGGCTGCTTTAATCCCTGTGATGAGTTCCACCGCTTCTCCGAACGAATCCGGTCTTTTTCCTTTACGATATAGTTCGCCATGCCAGAAAGTCCATTCTCATCCTTTTCCAGTCTTCTGATCTGACTACGTTTTCCGTAGTTCCATGTCTTTTCTACCGCGTCCCGGTCAAGTAGTCCATCCATAATAATGTGGTGGTGCCATCTGATTTTTGCTGTAGGATTATATTCAGTGACATAGATGTATTTACAATTAGGCAGGTTAAACTTCTTCCTTTTGTAATTTAACCTTCTGATAAACTTCTTTACGTTCTTTAAGGCTGCATCTATATCTCCATCGGCAGGAAGGTGTGCATCGTCATATGTAAAAGTACACCAGAGGTCATTGTCGTCAAAATTGGCATTGATAAGACGTTCTACTCTTTTCCTTGCGTTCTTATCGTTCAATCTTCCCTGTGCCTGGCGATTGTCCTTCTTTATCCTTCCTTCTTTTGGGATATCTTCTTTCTTGTCAAAAAGAGGATAGATTTCTACTTCTAACTGTTCCCCTGCTTTAATAGTCTTTAGAGCATAGTTCGTCTTTGTGCGTTTGAATAGCTGTTGTGTCATCCATTCTTCCATATCCTCTAAAGATTTATTGTAAGCAGACTCATAGTCATATTCTAACAGATGCATTCCCCTATTCTTTTTTCTCTTATCCCTCTTTATCTGACACTTCTTCATCTCTTTACCTTTACCTGTTATATTTATTTCAACGACTTGTTATTATCTATTACGAGGACGGTAAAAGCTCTAAAAGTCTTAAAAAAATCAGAACCTTCACGGATTTTATAGCTTGTTTTTTCGTGTCAGATTTGATATTATGAAAATGAACTTTTTTCGTAAATTATATTTTGACACTGGAGAACATCCGCTGCATTCGGATGTTCTCCTTTGTTATGTTATTATGTAATCCTGTCCGGTTTCCGCTGCTTTTTTTCTGGCATAAGCTACCGCTTCCACATAATCTCCATAAAAGCACTCTAATTCCATGTTTGTCCATCTGATGATCTTTACTTTATTTTCTTTCTTTTTATCTTGCATTCCTTACGCTGCCGATTCTTCTTTTTTGTTTATCTCGACAGTAACTTTCACGTTTTCCCGCTCCGCTACAATTAATGCGACCGTTTCGCATAATCTCCTTATATTACTTTCTCCCATATGGATGTTCCCCTTCTTTTTTTACTTCTAAGATTTCTGTAGTACCGCCTCTTTTGCAAAATCCTTGTATAAACTCAAACATCGCTCTCCCTCGTGCTTCTTTGTTTTCTGAAAATTCCTGGTCTATCATAGTTCTTATCGAAGTTCCCAAATTGAGATATATGTTTTTATCCCATGGTTTTTCTAAATCTATCGCCATTGTTCCTTCATTTTCGTAATGTTTTTCCACTTTCTTTGAACTTACAACAAAAACTACATCCCCCTGCAAGCACATTGGTTCTTCATTTGGTTTGCTATCATTTACAATTATCGCACTAAACATCGTTCCTCCTACTTTCTTCTTTCCTTTGTTAATAGTTGCATCACACTTCTTTTCTTTGTCTCCTGGTTACTCCACTCTGCATTACTACGGGGTTGTGACCGCCTGGCATCCCTGCCGCCTGCATTAGAGTCTCCCGGATGCTCCGGGAGTGTTCTTATTCTTTTATATCAATGATAATCTTGTTGCTATCCGTCCAAAGAAATCCTTTTATTTTGGACAAATAGTATGGGTATATTCTGTCCTTCCACCATTCTTGAAGCTATTAAATCTATCACTGCCTTTTGCATATCTTTTCATATAACCTCTTTCCAATTTTCTCGACCGCTTGTTCTTCGCTATCTTCCGTTATAGAAATCTCGAATATAGGTCGCAGTTCTTCTTTTGCTTCCTCTGGTAAGCTTTCTTTCAGGCTCTGTACAATCATAGAAAACTCTAATAGCTGGTCCAAAACCGTTTCTTCAAGTTCTACACTCATTGTCCTTGTATCTGCTTTAATCATTATTTTCTTCTCCTCCATATATCATCCGAAATATTTCTCCAGATAATCTCCAATCATCATCCACAGTCATTGCCACTTCAAATGCTTTGGGTAATTTTTCTTTTACTTTTTCTGGTAAACTTTGTCTTAGGCTTTTCGTAATCATGACAAATTCTAAGAGTTGATCCATTACCTCCCCTTTTAATTCCACATCTATGCCTTCTTTTACATCTACCAAAATCATTCTTTCACCTTCTCTTCTAACCATTTGATTCCCACACCATTCCAGTGAATTTTAGGAATCAATACTGTTGATCTGCTCGTCTTTAATACTTCTTTTCCTCTTTTATCTGTATAAACGACAAAATCTGCCTGACTTTTCTGTGCTGTATATGCCACCAATTAATCCCTCCTAGTTGTCTTTCTTAGCTTATGAATATTTTTTAAAATTTTTCTCTTGCTAATCTGTTTAGATTCTTCCAAAATTCTCCGTACACAAATTCTGGTTCAAGGTTTCTCCTGGATGCATGTTCCATGAGATTTTCCCAACATTTTTCCGCTTCTTTTTTAATAATCCGTTTTTCAAAATTAATATCAAATGGGGTATTCATCATGCTTCTTTCTCCTCCTGTAAGAACTTAAGTACCTTATTCCATTCCTCGCTTTTCTCCAGTTCCTCCCACGCATCATTAGAAAGTGAAAAGCCTACTTTTACCTTTGTTACTTTACCGTTGTGTTTCCTCTTAAGTACTCTTACATCGTAATTGCTCGTGAATGTTTCATGGCAGCCTAAGCTATCTGCAATAACATGAACTTCTTTTCTTGTCTCTTCTAACTCCTTATTCATATTCATAAGTTGCTGTAATACTTTTCCTAATTTAAACATTATTTTCTCCTTCCTCTTTTCCATTTTTCCTATTTTTTTGTTGCCGAATCTATCTCCCCCTCCTTATGCTGGCTTACGTTCCCACTTGGCACGTTCTTCTCGTTTGCCTGCTGTTTTTCTTTTCATCTTTCTTTCCTTGCGCTTGTTTTTTACATAAATTTCCTTTATAATATCGTTAATACATATTAATTTATCTAATTAAGGAGGTAGGTGTTCCGTGTTAAAAAACTACTTTAAAGACTGGTCGAATTATCTTTCTTTCGCCATTGCTTTGGTTCCAACTATTTTGCTATATATCTATCCATCTGGAACTAAAGTCCCCTTTTTCGTGTTTGTCGTGTTGCTTTTTTGTTTTGTATTATCACTATGGCTAAACGTAAAATTTTTTCTCGATTCAAGAGATGAGTACCGTCCCGCTATAGAGTTATTACAATGTAGTCAAGGACGAATTTTATGTCGCCCCAATAATTTGCTCACCCATCATTCTATTGTTGCGTTTTATGAAAATAATGGAAAATTAGAAAATCGGATTTGTTATGGATATGTAGAAACCATCAATAGTATGGGGATAGCTCAAATCCTTCTTTACTCCGATACTTCCTCTTCTAAAAAACTATTCTCTTATATTTCTTCTAAACGAGATAAAATCATTGTAAAACCAACTGTAACTATTGAAACAATAAATGACTTTTTAAAAGCTGAAGGTGAGGTGCCATATGTATAAAGTTGCTAAAATCATTGATGAATACAAAGTTGTTATTAATGCAGGTTCCCGGCAAGACGTTTGCGAGGGACAAAAATATCTTATTTATGCCATAGACAATAACGAAATATTTGACCCCGACACTGGACGTTCTCTCGGCTATCTGGAGATTGTCAAAGGAACCGGCATAGTTACTCATGTTCAAGAAAAAATTGCTACTCTGGAATCCGCTACTTATCGCAGAAAAAAAAATATTTCTCCTTTCTATATTAGTGATATTCTTTCTTCATCCATCGAAGATGATGACCGAGAACAAAGGCGTTTACCTTTCAAAGACCTTGTTGTTGGCGATTACGTCAAGCAAATTAATTAATAGGTAAGTATTCGTATAAACATTAGGATGAGTGATACTATACATCCTAAAATAAAGCTAATAGTCCGCTGGTTAGACGCTGTGTTTTCCCAGCGGATTTTTTTTACTATTCTCTCAATCATTTTGTTAAACACTTTATTAAATCTCCTTATCCTGCTTTCTCGATTTCTTTTTCCTGTCTCTTGCTGCTCATTGCCGCTGCCGTAGAAACAACTCCATCCAGGTATCCTTTCTCGTATGTTGTCATTCCTGGCATTTCTTTAACGAGAGTTTTCAATACTCTTTTTTCGATTTCTAACATTATCTTCCGCTCCTTTCTTGTATCGTTAATTGCATTTGCTTGTTGGTATATTTCAATTATATGTTGGTTAATATCTTTTGTCAAGTTATTTTTGTTGTTTACCAACATTTTTTATTGATTTTTTTAATCATATGAAATATAATGAAAGAGCAGAGAGGAGGTGGGACAGTGAACGAACGTCTAAAAGAATTGCGTAAAGAGTTAAAATTAACACAGCAAGAGTTTGCAAATAAAATAGGCATATCAAGAGGAAATATTGGAGCTTATGAAGTTGGAAAAAACAAAATTAGTGATGCTGTAATTTCTCTGATATGTACAAAGTTTCATGTAAATGAAGATTGGTTGCGAACTGGTAACGGCGATATGTTTATCGAAATGACGAAAGATGAACAGATTGAGGAATTCATTGGTGATGCATTGAGAAATGAAGAAGATTCTTTTAAAAAGAGATTGATTTCTGGATTGGCTGCATTAGATGAGAATGGATGGAAAGTGCTAGAAGATTTCTTGGACTCCATCCAGAAAAAAGAAAGGGACTGATTATCTCAGTCCCAAGAGGGCTTTAATATGTACATAAATGAGCTTAAGACATCGCTCATCCGCCATATTAAGCATTTCAATAATGAGTTTTTTGTAATCAACTTCTTTCATATTATGTATGCCCCCTTATCATCCCTTTGTGATGTCAACATTATACCATGTTTTTCCACAATTATGGAATTATCGAGGTCGATTTCCACAATCATGGAAATATTGCATGGACTAAACAAATACATATCCTTTTGTGATATGCTATTTATTTATAATCTGACTTATACAGGTCTGATATGTGGCAGCCTAAAGCGATTGCAATCGTCTCAAGCTGGAACAACGTGGGGGACGTTTTCCCGTTTTCGATGTTGTTTAGCGTACTCTTTCCGATTCCGGTTTTCTCCGCCAACTGCATCAATGTACAATTTTTCTTTGTACGCATTTCCCATAGTAAAACTTTCATTTTACACCTCCTTTCCGGAGGGAATTGTAAAATTTAGTTTTCTACTGCAAAAAGCAAAATAATACATTAATTAAATTTTTTATTTTATTGGGGTAAATTTTATGAAAAAATCTATTAAGAATCTAATTTGTTATCTTTTAGTCCTTGTAACTATCTTATGCAGCACACCGCTACACACCAATGCGGCTTCTAAGCGTTTCTTTAATCGCACTATTTTTATTCAGAAGGGCAAATCATTAAAAATTCCAATAAGCGGGGTAAAACGAAGTAAAGTGAAATGGTCTTTAAGAAGATCTGGCATAGCAAGCGTAAACAAAAGCGGTAAAGTGAAAGCAAATAGACTTGGGGATGTTAGTATTATCGGGAAGTATAAGGGAAAGACCTGTAAAGGCAGTCTTTATATTATGAATACCCCGGCCGACATTTTAAATGATGATTGCACAACTACTAATTACAGGGTTGATCTAGAGTTTCATAATGCATCTTCTAAACCACTTTATACTCCTGCAAATATAAAAGTTACTTTAGATGGATTTGGAACAGTAAATTATAAAGCAAGTGTACAAAAAGTCCCTGCTGGATGCGAGAAAAGAATTTATTTTTTTCCAGTAAATCCTACTCCATTGCGTAATTTCTTAGAGAATAATCATTCGGATTATTCATACGATGATTTTACATTGAAGAAAATCTCATTTTCATTTAAGATAGGTCGAAAAAGCTATTCTTTCCGTTCTGTCTGTAAAGATGTCTGGAATCCTGATTCCCAGTCTTATGAAATGGAGTTTCGTAGGTATGTGAACGGCAAACGTGTTAGCTTCGGAACGTACAGTGAAGAAAAAGACTTATTCGGTGTTAGTTCCGCAGAATATAAGAAAATTAAGAATGGAATGTCTTATAAAAGGGTTGTCAATATTATTGGCTGCTCTGGTGAAAAATTTATTGATATGAAATCTCATGGACAACACATTACCGGATATTATTGGAGTTCAGAAGATGGTGACAAGACCTGCTCTGTGAACTTCCGAAATGGGAAAGTGTATTATAAGAAAATGAGTTAATTTTATCTCTTGTTTCTTTTTTATGCGTATTGACTTTATGCGTATTATATGTTATTATAATATTGCAAGGAGGTAAAGGCTTATGCCAAAGAAACCAAGAGAAATGGAGAAAATCATCCTTGCTGATGGCTGGGTGTTCCTGTCGCAGGCTGGTTCCCATCGACACTACATACATCCATCAAAACCCGGTAAGGTTACAATCCCTTTTCATTGTAAGGACTTACCGAAGGGAACCGAAAACTCCATTTTAAAACAGGCGGGGCTTAAATAGCCCCACCTGTTCACCAATCATAAGGAGGTATTATTATGTTATCTGCTTATCCAGCTTGTTTTATTAAGGAGGATACCGCATACTCCGTTATCTTTCCTGATCTAAATACCGCTACCTGCGGCGATAACCTGGAAGATGCTCTTTCTATGGCGGTTGATTGCCTGGCCGGATATTTATATTCTGCTAATCTGGAAGGAGTAAGTGTTCCTCCAGCATCCAGTCTTCAAGATATTGATATACAAAAAGTTATGGATGAACTGGAAGTGACTTCGGATGAAGCTTTTGTAAATATCGTTACTGTAGATGTTGAAGAATACGCAAAAGCACACTTTACAAAGTCCGTCCGTAAGAATCTTACTATTCCTTCCTGGCTTAATGATGCTGCTATGAAGCAGAATATTAATTTTTCGCAGGTTCTCCAGGAAGCACTTATGCAAAAAATGGGATTTAACTAATAAACTGAAAAACCGCCCGGCTGGCACCGGACGGAATTCCATTAGACTATTTGCTCATTCCGAAATGAAAAGAACGATATAATCCAAAGTCGCATTTAGATTATATCACACTTCTTTTCTTTTTGAAACTATGAGGGGTGTATTTTTATACCCATTTAGGGAGAAAAAGAAATGAAAAGAAAACTAAATAATGATAAAACTATCTTAAGGGTCGCAATTTATGTCCGTGTGTCCACTGAACAGCAGGCAGAAGACGGGGATTCTATCCGCGATCAGCTCAATTCATGTGAAACCTATATTAAGGCACATGAAAATATGATCCTGGCTGGTGAATACATTGACGGAGGTATCTCCGGCCAGAAAACAAAACGAGAGGACTTCCAGAAACTCCTTTCGGATGTTCGTGCTAATCTCATTGATCTAATTATCTTTACCAGGCTTGACCGCTGGTTCCGAAGTCTCCGGCACTATCTAAACACACAGGAAGTCCTTGATAAGCACAATGTTTCCTGGACTGCAATCCGGCAGCCTTTCTTTGATACCAGTACCGCACAAGGGCGAACGTTCGTCAATACTTCTATGGCTTTTGCAGAACTGGAAGCGCAAAACGCTTCTGAGCGAATCAAGGGTGTATTTAAAGACAAAGTATCTCATAGTGAAGCTATTTCCGGTAGAACTCCTATTGGTTACTCTATCGTTGATAAACATCTTGTTCCGGACAAAGATGCTCCTATTGTTGTTGCCATTTTTGAACACTATCAAGCACATAGTAGCATGGGTGAAACTTTACGATATATGCAGGATGCTTTTGGTATTGTTCGTAGCCGTAGTAGCTTAAAGCGTATGCTACAGAACAAAAAGTACATCGGAATTTTTCGTGATAATGAAAGTTATTGTGAGCCAATCATCACGAAGGAACTTTTTTATGATGTGCAACGTCTTCTTAAATTAAACATCAAGACCTGCAAAAACAGACATGATTATATCTTTAGCGGCCTGATCCGCTGTGTTGATTGCGGCTATGTAATGAGTGCTGCATCAAATCATAATCATTATGTTCGTAAATCTGGTGAAGAAGTAGATCATTTTTATTCTGTCTACCGCTGTCACGCTAACCGCCTGCATCGCTGTGTAAATAATAAAGTCTTTTTTGAAAGCAGCATAGAAAAAGAACTACTAAAAAGAGTCCGGCCAGAATTAGAGCAGTATATTTGTGATTACAAATTAGAGACTGCTCCAGTCGTCCAGAATAAAGCCAGGATCCATAAACTACAAACTAAATTATCAAAGCTAAAGGAACTTTATTTGAACGAACTAATCACACTTGAAGAGTTCCGAACAGATAAGGCAGATTTTGAGCATCAGATTGAAGAGCTTCAAAAAGAAGAACAAAAACCAGTAAAAGACCTTTCTTCTCTTGAGGAATTTTTAAAATTAGATTTTGAAAATATCTACTCTTCTTTTACCGCTCCTGAAAAGCGGCGTGTCTGGCGGTCTATCATCAAAGAAATTCAAGTAGATCATCATAAAAATATTAACATTGTTTTTCTGTAAATATACGAAAAGCCGGGGATTTCCCGGCTTTTCATAACTTTATTTTTTCATAGCACTAACTGACACTATCCATTAGGTTTAGGTCCTGCAATATAATCACGTTCCTTCATAACAATTAAGTCTGTTTGACTTTTTAAAATCTCAACAAGATTATATATATCATTGACAAAATAGCAAATAACTCTTGCACCTGCAATATCCATAAGAAAATTTTTAGCATTAGTCAGTGACGGTTTCTTTTCTTTTTTTATCAATTTATCTTCAATGCTTTTTTTCGATTTAATCCTACTCTGGATATTATGAATTGGAACAAGATGCGTAGCTGATGATTCATATAAAGTATGATTTAATGTATCTAGACGGCTCAAAATCATCTGCATAGCATCTTCATAAGGTTTAATTAAATTATAATATTCTTTTTCGTTCATTGTAACAACATTCCTCCTCGTATCTTTTATCATTTTATTGGAGAAATGTGTTCAATGTATGATAGACTAATGACAGTTTTTTTACAGTATTCTTACATGATATAGATTTTCATAAAAGTTCAACAAATATTCCTACTTCTTGTTCATTAAGCTTCGGTAGCTGCTTAGCAAAATTATAAAGCAAACCCATTTCTGTTTTTATCGGAAATTTACAATTATAATTACATTTCGCATTTTCTTCAATTGATTGTAACTGACATGATGCGTTTAACACAATATGTCCTGATATATCTTTTATAAATGATTCTATGATAATTTTAGGGCAGCTATCCGAATCTTCTTCCCCCTATGGATGTTCTCTCGTTTCCGCATATTCATCTAGTATATATCGTGCATAATTTGTTGCCTGCCTCTCTTGTCCAATCGGTGTCAGTTTTAATGCATTAATCCACTGAAAAAAATATTCTCTTCGCAAAAAGACGGCAAATTCTTTGCATGCTCTGCGAACTTCGCTGTCAATATCTTTATCAAATCGTAACCGGAGCCCTGTCCGATGCCCTTCTCTGGTCAAATCAATATTTTTCTCCCAGTCATCTATGGTCCATATATGCCACATTATAGCCACCTCATTATTTCTTCTGCCTGCTCTTTCACTGCATTTGCTTTTTCCCTTTTTAAAAGTTCTGTAAGTGTAATTTTTATTTTTCTTTTACATTCTTCTGTGTAGTTTTCATCTTCCAAGATCAATTGAATGATAGCTAAAACACTATACCGTATATGATAATCTGTATTCTTGATATAATTAAGAATCTCATTCAAAACATTCTTCTCTCCAAAAGAATATTTTCCATACAGACAATTCAAGATGCAATTATTATTACTTTCCTTTTCTAATATAGCATTCAAATATCCAATAACTTCTGTCTCGTTTGTACACAAATGCTGTTGTACATAAATCCACGAATCAATTGCATAACTTCTTGCTAACCCATCTTTTTCCGATAAAACAGCTTTTTCCAGACTTTTTACCACGCTTTTTTCACAATAACACCCTATAGCATCATATGCTTCTGTTCGTATCAGCTCATTTTCTTCACGGCATAATTGCAATAAAATCTCGATAGCTTCTTGCTGTTTTGCTGTATTTACAAAACGTGAAAGTACACTGGCAGTAAAAGTTTTGACTGTATCATCTTTATCAAAGGCGAACTTTTTTAAATCTTCAAAACACTCCTCTTTAAATTCTTCCTCTGGTAAATCTTCATATTTTTGTATTAATGTCAGCTTTTCTTCATCCGTCATAAATTCGCCTCTCTTTAAAATGTAAATTCATATACTCCCCTATCCGTAAAAATAGCTCCCTTATTTTTTGTTAGGAAAGTCGCACTATATATCGTCTCTTCTGGTTCATATTTTGCCAAAACTTTTCTTGATGGAATATCTATTACTTTCACATATTTGGGATTAGCAGCAAAAATTTTATTTTCTTCTAGCATTGTATGTCCATACAATTCCCATGCTTCATCTGTAATAGGATATATTGGCACAAATCGTTTATTTTCCGGTTCAAAAGCTACATAATAATCGCCTACATATTTTGTGTTTGTCTTTGCTCCTACCATTACTGTTTTTCCATCAAAATCTCTTCTTACATACCCCATCAAAACATACGGTCTTTCTCCCCATTCAAACTCATATTTTAAATCTCCATTTTCATCGATATGATAGCAAAGTATTTTTACATAGCCTTCTATTTCTATTCCCCTTCTCATATCTGTAAAAATATATAGTTTATCTTCTACTTGTATCACATTCACAACTCTTCTTTCCTTATCTTTTAATATCTGCTTTGTACTTCCATCTTTTATATCAAGACGGCGTAAACAAAAATTCGTGTCCGAATACCAATAATAATCTCCTTTATGCGCAATACTAGCCGGCTGCAAATTCATTGCCCGCAAATAAAGTTTTTTCGACAAGCGCTTTCCTTCCGGCATCTGGTACAAATAGGCATGTCCCGATGTATTATAGACAAGTAATTGTTTCGTGTCTTTATCATAATAAAAATTACACATATTCGATAATTTATCCGATAAAAATATCTGTTTATACCCGTTATTCATATCTAATCCTACAATTTGTGTCTGCAAGGTAACAAATAATAAGTTATCTTCTATTTTATTACCCTCATACGCTCTTTTTTTAATGATTTTCTTAAGCATTTTTACCCCTCAATACTTTCTGTCATTCTATAAACTTCCTGTTTCTCATCTATCAATTGACGTAATGCCGCTCTCTGATATTCTTTTGTTAAATCCTTTATTTTGCCTGCCCATTTATCCGCATATGAACTGCAATAAATGAAAACTGTTATTCCCATCAATATGACAGGAATATAATAATTATCTACAAATTTTAATACCCATAGCACAGGTAAAAAATAGACAGATTGTATAATATCTTTTTTGAAAACTTCCCGTTTATAAGTATGGAAATCTTCTTCATTCCATACTCGTGTCTCTTTTAATTCCTCATTCCAAAACTCCCAGTCTGGCTTATCCATATGCGGGCAATATATCTAAAAAATGGCTTCTACTTCAGGTGTATATTCTATTCTTTTACACACTTTCTCAAATTTTCTGTGGGATTTCGGTTTTTTTGAAAAGTATAGGAATTTTTCTTTTTTATCCTCCGGCTCCTCCCCTTCTTTATAGCAAATGCCATAGTAAGGGAAGTCATCCCAAGTGTACTTTTTAGTAAAAATCATCCTTCGGCATATAATCCCAGACTCCGATAAAATATAGTCATCATCCCATATCAAGAAAATAAAAATAAAACTCATGACTGCGCAAAAGGCAAACCATCCCCAGGTTGGTGCAGTTCTTGAAAAATTCTCTGCCACATCTTCTCTGGTCAAGCCATACTGACCAGTATGTATCTTACTTCATCAACTACCCTATTTTCTGCTTTGTCCTGCAAAATTTCTTTCCTCTATATAAGACACAAGTGACATGCTCCCACCACTTAAATCATAGATTTTGAAGTGGGGGCTTCTTGCTC